>Ga0325410_1006762_pt1 | contig 12576 bp, 8 predicted proteins | sample PopdelMetagenome_16_FD_206182 | JGI IMG/M metagenome (GOLD analysis project Ga0325410, IMG submission 206182) | Populus deltoides microbial communities from Bellville, Georgia, United States - Xylem-PdIQD-R3 | ecosystem: Host-associated > Plants > Phyllosphere > Stem > Wood/Secondary xylem... | reverse complement strand
TTTAATAAAGATTTTTTACCCTATCAGAGTTTATAGTATTGTTTTTCATGATAATGCTTCATTATATATTTGTAAAAGAACGTATTGTTTGATTAATAAAGAATCAGGTTATAAACATCCCAGCTAGAAGATTAATCCGGCAAAAACCTCGATTCAATCCACAAGTCACAGGCCAAATCAAGTAATAATTTTTTTTCAATGGATCAAACTTAGAATATAATTTTGGAAGGAAGAAAAGGAATTATATGACACCAAACATAAAATTACGAGACACGGAGCTATCTATCCCATTAACAATTGTGCTTAGAGAATACAATTTAATAACGAAGAAAAGGAGAACCGGTGGCTTACATCTTCACCACTGAATTTGAGGTTTTAACAAGATTGGAATATGCATTCCCTCTATGGACGGCAGACAATCTGTATAGTATTTTGCTTATGAATTTACAAGGCAGCTGTTTGATTTCGAAGTCAGCAACCTACTTACAAAAAATTTACATAGCCCCTCGCGACCTTTCAACACTCCCCTCAAAAAAAATAAAAAAAAATAAAAAATATTAGAGGAAGAGAGAATATGGATACACTTACGGGAAGAAATTGAAAGTGGAAGAAACGAGATCTGAGGGAGAAAAAATTTCCACCCACCTCCACCCTCTAAAGAACAAAATTGGCTTCCTCCAAATTCCAATCTCGACTAGAAATTTATATCCAATTTCTGATCTTGCAGCAAAGAATTAGCATTTGGCAAAATACTAGTCAAGTTGCATATTAGATGTCGCGGGTCAATGGGCTAACCCTTCCCTCCCCACACTAACAAGAGACCTCTCACCCATGGGCACATTGTATTGCTGATATAATCTGGCTCTGTTGGATGCCCACCATTGTTCTGCTTGTTTTTCGCTGAAACGCTTTCGACTGCAGTAAAAGTAGTTCAACATGCAATAGCATAAGGTTTCCAATAAAGAACATAGAAATTACTAATTTATAAAATTTTAGTTCTCCACTTGGGATGCTTCCACCGGGATGGTGGAACCTTTAGAGAACAAGTACTGGAGGCAGTACAGAAACCTGTACGGTCCAAACTCATCTACTTGCAAAATATGAACCTAAAAGCAGCCAGGAACTTTACCACCTTAGTTAAGGCCAAAGCTAATAATGGCTGCATTCCACTGAGAGAAAATATCATGGGTCAAGCAGTCAACTTGTTGTAACAGAGGGGAGAAACAAAGCAATCGTAGAAGGTGGACAGGTAGGGGAGAAGTGGAGGAGAACAAGTGTAATGACTTGAGAATACCTGAAACGGACACGCTTGAGATCTTTGGCACCTCCAGGCAAGGAAACAAGGGTAATATATACGCCTGGTTCATCTTGCTCAACCCATTCATCGCCATTAGCAGGTTCAACTTTTGCAGTTCTGTTCTTATTCCTTAGTGTTGCTTCTATGTGTGCCACTTCAGAGTGATGTAGAGTTTGATTAGTGGTGGGTGCTGACACATTTGAAACTACCAGGCTGTTTGAGCCATTTGAATCTTGTTCATGACATGTTCTGGGACCCCTGAGTTGCTCAAGAACTCCAGGAGAAACAGCCCGTAGAGGAGTGTTGCTAGAGTAATAAAAAGAGGGCGAATTGTTGTTTCTTGCTGCTCCAACAGGAACCCTCTCAGCCACGTCTTTCAACTATATTAAAAAGATTAAACACATAAATTAAGATGATTGTCTGATATATTAAAAAAACCTACAAATTTTTAGTTTTTTTGACACAGTGCAGCTAATAAGCACCCTGTTGATTGCATCCATGCCACAAAAACAACATTTCCAGATGGAGTTTATGTCGACCTTACCTATTTAGTATGGCTCATGCAATTTTATTTTACTAGCTTTTATGTTACATGCTTCGCATGTGATTTGCATTGTCTTCCTATTTAGATGAGTGAAGTGCTGATATATGGAGTACGTGGCTACAAAATGGTCGAAAGATATGATCAATAAATTATTTGATTCCCTAAATCATTAATAGTTTTGAATAAAATAAAAAATATTTAGCTATTAAGTGAGAACACAGTGTTTATAGTTATTAGAATGAGATTGAAAATGTTTACTCAATAATTGATGCAATAAAATATATTATATTCTATAATTTCATAATTATAAACTAAGAAAATAATTTTCTATCTACTTCATCTTTTAATAACTTCCTTCCTTTGTTCTTAACTAAATTCAATAGCAAATCATTAAAATATTTTGTTAACCTATTATTGAAAGAATCTTGCATTATTAATTAATCTGACAATATTATCCATTAATATTAAAGAAAATGTCTAAGGTATTATGTATATGCAATTACAATAATTTTCTTATATATATATATATAGAATGAGACTAATAGCAAACATAGTAGAAGAGTATATCCTTAAACAATTCTTAAATTTTTGGCATAATAATGAAAATTATAAATACACTTAAATGACATTTCTCATCCTTGAATTCCAATAGTTCTATCATATATAACCTATATTCAAAAAATCCCATTGAACCTTGCACTATAAAAAATTACAATTGAACTCTTCATATATCAAAATGTTATTAAATTCGCCCCCTATTCAACTCCATTAAAAATCTCAACTAAAATTTGAATTTTAAATTGAAGCATAGACACATGTTACTTCTCACTCTTTTCTTGAAAATCACTTAGCGTTTTCTACTTATTTTTCATTGCTTAAATATTTTCTTAATGTTGAATGGTAGTTTGACAAAGATAATCAATGTCCAAATTTTTGTTTTTAAAGTGATAGGTATAATATCATAATCACTTACATTATAATATTTGCAAGTCAATCAATTTGCTCATATTAAATGTCCCTGTTCAAATATTTTTTTCTCCAAATAATATGAATTTATAAGATAATGATTTGTTGACATTTTGTCTACAAGTTTATTAAGTTATTTATATAACAATAGAGTATTCTTGTTGAAATATGAGAATACATGCAATTTTGTTAACTAAATCATTGATCATGATGCTAGTTTTTTCTATTCCGAGAAGATTATTAAAAGCTTCCTATAAATAATGAACATTGCAACCTACAAACATGAAATATGATTTCTATTAATTTGTTATTAATTGAACTTGACATTTTAAAAAATAACGCAAGGCTCAATCATCCATTTTTTCACTTGAATTTGTTATGATATTAATTAGACCTCCAAATTAATTGATCCATTGTGTTAGGACACAAGACTGGCAAAAGATTAAAAAAAGGCATAATTAGATGAATTATGGTACCATCCATTTTTTAACTTGGAATTTGTTTTGATATGAATTATGCCTCCAAATTAATTGATCCATTGTGTTAAGCACACAAGGCCATCAAAAGATTAGAAAAAAAAAGAGCATAATTAGTTGAATTATGGTCCAAGAATAACGCATAAACAATTCCAAGAGATTCCAAAATACATTCATATGATACCAAAAGCGTTGTGCAAATATTGTCCTCTAATCCTACTTTTTGAAATTCAAAACAAACTTTCTCATATCAGATCTAGCACCTTTGTATTGAAATGCAGAATACCTTATATTTTGTGAGAGTGCACATTGCTAGACTCTCATGCCCTTAAAAAAAGTTATCTCCAGCGAGGAATATGAGGTTATAAACATGAGGTTTTAACTTACTTGGGCAGTGAGTGACTTAATTACTTCCTTTGCTGCTTTGCATTTCGCAGTCTCCTCCTCTGCTACTGCAACAGCCTCCTTTAACTGACTGGTTGTTCTTTCCAGCTCAACTTCCTGAAGCTGAGCTTTATGTGTAAGTTCTTCGACCTGCATTACACAACCAGTCAGCCATAATTAATCAATGACGTGCCCTAAGCAAAGTGCTTTACAAGCACAATAATATGGCCAGAAGAAAATCACTAAAGTCACTTATATTTGTTTCATTATGACCATGCAGCTCTAAACTGGATCTTAATCCAACCATGTCATTAACCATAGTAACAATGACCATGAGAGGTTTTGAAATTAGACCTATCACCAGCACAGACCTTTGTCTCCATGTTAATTACAACATACAGTATTGCAAAACAACTTCGTCCATCTCCACCCAGGGAAAATAAAATCCTAAAGAAGCAAGCGTAAGAAACTCATAATAAACTATAACCAAAGGACAAAAAGGAGACTCTCAATACAGCAACAAAAGGATTCGAACCATAGAAAAGACAGTTTTTTTTTTTGGTTGTTTAAAAAGGAGACGATATATTTTATAATTTCATGCAGCATGATACCACACGATGTATACACTTCCAATCTTTGCAAAAATGTTTGTGATGGTAAATGTTCAGCCACTGACAATAAATTCCTAGGTTAATGTGTGAGGGGATGGGCATACCTAATGTCGCTCAAAACAGGAAATTTTACGAATAGATAACTGAAACCATAGAAGGTAGTTATGTCTACCTTAGCACTTAATTTTACAACTTCTTCACGCAGGCTGTCATTTAACCTTCCAGTACCATCCACGGCAACTTTCGGCAACTCATGTACTGAGAGAGCTGGGGTTGGTGTTGTAGCGCGAGGGGGACTAGATCGTCTTGATGTTGGAGATGTTGCTCGAGACACAATTCTTGATCCAGGAACAGAAGCTGAGAAAAATTTCTTGGAGGATCCAAATGATTTAGAGTTGTTAAATGCATTGCGCTGAGAAACATCATAAGCAGAGGGTGAAACCTGAGTGCTAATGGAGCTTGACTTCCTGTTTCTTCTGGAAGATATACTTTCCACCTCTTTAGATGATTCCATAGAGAAGTTTCTTCCAAGCTTAGCATGTGATCTTGTATTCAAATTTTCACTCTTTTCTGTGACTTCATTTAGTCCCTGATTCTCACTTCCTCTTCTCCTAAGAGTAGAGTGAACTGATGAGTCAGTTCCGGTGCTTCTTCTAATTTTGCTAAAACAATAATCACAGACACGGTAAGGTTTGTTAGGATTTGGAGCCATTGAAGCCTTGAGGGACTTTTTACTACTGCATGAATGGCAGAAAACAAGCCCACAATTATAACAATTGTGCCGTTTCCGTTTGAAATTAAATGGCAGGCGGCAACCGGAACACATTGATTGATCAATACCGGATACCCATTTATGAAGACAGATAGCTGCGGTAAAACTAGTGCCACAGACAATACCTTTAACCTGTTTGTCTTTCAAAGCTTCAACAATAGATGGGAAATTTCTATCATCTGTATCACCATGGCCTAGTCTGCCATTTTCACCCTTTCCCCATGTGTAAACTTCAGTTCTTGAGGTCAAAACTGCAACATGATAAGCACCACAGGCTAACTCTTCAACAAAGTTTTTCATGAGCTTTCCCTCAACACGAGTAGGGACCTTGCCATCCGCTTGAGGATTCCCCAATTGACCATATACAGGGCTTCCCATGGTGTAAACTTGGCCCGAGGTTGTAAGAGCAACAGTGAGGCTGTGACCACAGGCAACTTGACAGAAGCTGGGTTCAACAAGAGTAGCAACATAAGTGGGCACCAGTCTAGCTTCCTTATCACCATGCCCAAGACGACCTTTATCTCCATCTCCCCACGTGAAGAGTTTTCCTGAAGAACAATTACTGGAACTTGATGACCCAACCATGACTTCAACAACTGCAGCTGTGTGCCACACACCACAAGCTACTCGCATGGTGCGGAGGCCCTTAAGGGACTCAACCTCCCTTGGTGTTGACACACTACTTCGGTCTCCATGTCCTAAAACCCCAAAGGTTCCATCTCCAAATGTAAACAATTGGCCAGCGGAGGTTACGACAGCCGTGTGCCATGGTCCACATGAAACTGATGAGACATGTATTCCCTCTAGAGGTCCACTTACCTTTCTTGGAACCCACTGAGTAGCTTCACTGCCACATCCCAGGAGCCCAAAATTATAAGCATTACCACCCCATATGTACAAATCACCAGAGAGTGTTACTGCACAAGAAAGATATTCTCCACATGCTACAAGTTCAACATTGAAATTTTTTAGTCCATCTACAAACTTTGGATGTGAGACATCAGAGTCCACACCATGTCCAAGTCTGCCACCAAGTTCCTCTCCCCAAGAGAAAACTTCCCCTTGTTTTGTTACCAAAGCAGCATGTTGCCGACCACAAGCTATAGCCTGAACATCTAATAGAACTGCAGATTCCAAGGCTTTTGGCACAAAAGAATCCATCTGAATATCGGAACCTCCAATTTTATGAACTCCGCCACCTAGAATGCCCTCACCAGTGCCTTCACCCCAAATATAAACATCCCCTAAAGCATCATTGTCATCACGGCCAGAGCCTTGACTTGATGAACTAACAGCACTTGATAAACTGACCCTAAAAGCTTCCGTGTTTGTATTCTTCATACGACCTGTTGTTTCATCTGAGCCTGGCCCAGAGGCAGATTCTAACGGAAATAAAACCTTGGGAGGCACAGTGTATACTGCATCAGACAATGCCTTCTCTAAACCAGCTTTAGGAGGACTATCATATGGAGTACGAAGATGAAGAGGATCTGTTCCATCCTATATCAGTGACAAGAAAATTCTCTTTAACGTGCATAGCACTGCAACATACTTTTGAGAATGAAGGAGCAACGAAACATACCTTCATTGAACTATCATCACTACCAAATGCAAAGCTCAAAGGAGAACTTCTAAGGGTGTATGCTCTAGGACTATTTGCCTCGGATAAAAGTCCATCATTTCTAGTTTCTTCTCTCTTTTTCCAAAGCTGGTGATGTGATATTAGTGCCTTTAGACCAGTAAACCAGACTTCAGCTTCTTCTTTGTCCTTGCATATCTGGCAAAACAGAGCTTGATGAGTGGATGATGAAATTTTTCAGCTAATAAGGGGTTTGGTACATTACTTAAAGGAACAACGACTATGCAAATACAGAAGATGGACTCTAAAGATTTTTTAACACGGCATAACTTTGTTGACAAAGGATGAAGAACTGGCCTTTAAAAAGAATATACCTACCAAATCTAAAGACCTGTCATTATAAATTAGAGAAAATGACTGGTATTCCTTCTCAGGACGAGGATACCTCTGAAAAATTGGCTGTAGTAAGCAAAATTGAGAACAATCAGTTAGTAATCATTGTTCCAATAAATGAACATAGAATCTTAAAAGTAATTGAAAAACTACCCGACACTTGCAAGCAAAGTTTTCATGTTTTCTCAAGGGGAAAGAAAGAATAAAGCATAATCATCAGAAGCAGACAACAAACATGCAGCACAACATAAAATAAATAATCACAAATAAATGAATTAATTTAAAAGCATAGATTCACTGCACCTTGTGCTTTTATTGTTAGCTCAAATGTTCAAGGTAAATATAGCAAAACATTGCAAAATGAAGTGTCCATCAAAAACCATTTTTTCTATATAAACCAAATAGTCACCGAGCCTCTTCCTAGGAATAAACAGTACAGCTTTTGAAAGCTAGAAGACAGTAGATGCACACAGACACGTTGCTTCAAAGTAAAATCTAAAATAGAAGTTTCAAATGTCAATAGACAGTATCCTTGCAATTTCGTTTCCATTAATTCACATAAAAATGGATAGCTTCATTCAATGAAACTTCACATTTATGAGCATGCATCCCTGATCTGGTGAAGTGTAAAGCAGCAGTATCAACATGCAAGGGCAGCTGGAGCTCAACCATTTTGAAAACCCAAGTTACTCACACTACCAACACGCTAGATGCTTAAAAATAAGAAAAAAAATAATTTAAACTGACTATTAACTTGAAAAAAAGAAAACCTAAAATTGATCTGCTGCAAAATCATGAAAAGCAATCTGTAAGCAACTTACAAAAGTTGTACAAGATCTCAATATGGATAAACTTACAGTGCGCTGACCAGGGATAATTCTGGAGACATGGCTTAGTTTAAGATGCTTCTCCTCTTTCCCAGATATCCATATTAGAGCAGATTCATCCTGAAAGAACCAAAACCAAAGGCATACATATTACAGCATACAGAATTTTAATAGAGGTGAATTACAGCAGAGCTCAATAGTCAATATCCTACAGCATCAAAACATAACATACCCAAAACAGCACATTTACATAAATTACCAGAAGTAGCATGTAAAAAGCTTATAATCTAGAAATGGAAAAAAATATAAAAAATTAAAGGACCAACTGTCTTGCAGCATTAAAATGCAGCACCTACAAAAGCACATGATAGGACTTGGCATAAATATAATAGAGTGCAACACCAAACAATACTACATGTCATGCATGCATGCATTCAGACACTGATAGCAAAACCTGAAACTGCAGGGAAAGGTGCTCTCTTATCTTTTGATTAGGAAGCAGCACAGACCAAGGTTATCAAACCAAATGGCCTGAACAGCAAGGTTAGCACCACAAGCCTTATCACTAACTCATATTTTTCAGCTTCAATTTAATTACCCTCATAGATCTTTAGTTCCTCTATCATGTACATGTTTAGCTAGAAACAGAGCAGGGGTGCTGAGAAGGATAACCAGCACAGTTTACTAGACATCCTTAAAGTAGTTTTCCAGACCAATGCACAAGTAAATGCCTCTACGGTATTTTCTGCATAAAGTCTCGGAGGCCCTTATTCCCATACATATAGAGGTTAGGCCACTTTCTTTCCTACCATGATGACAAGAATACTAGTGCTTTTCTTTTATCCATTCACCATATTATCACCAATACATAAAGCTGGAAACGTGTTCTGCTAAAATTTTATGAAACCTTAGTTGACCTGACTTTATTCATTTTAGCCTTTGATGAGACAAATGAATTCACAGATAAAGGCAGTTTCTGGTCCATCCAATTCTCAACATTGCATCATAATCTAAACTTGGCAAAGTGCAACAAAAATTACTAAGCATCCATCAGAAATATGGTATGAAGAGTGCACGCATCATAAAAACAGATTAGCAAATGTAGATGAATGTATGAATCAATCTAATTGAAAAGGAGGCAGTACCATATCTAGCTTCTATTGAGAGAAGAGAAACATGTATATAAATAGCTAACCATAATTTCCCCAACCAGTATCAGTTTGATTTGCCTCAAAAAGAGAAAGATAAAAAGTAACATTCAAACACATGCCTAAAACGTAATCTTACATTTGACAGCCTGAAGGGGCAAAACTTGGGCCTCCCTCTACGGCCATACTTGAGCAACTGAGCTCCTCTTTTAAGAGCAGTGATGGCCTGCAGAAAAAATTGCAGCATGAAACTAAATTGAAAATAAACTAAACAGGCTATGCACAGTGATCTTATAGGTGAAGAGAATAACATTCATAGTTTTGTACATGCATCACAAGTAGAACTTCCAGAAATGTACAAATTTTTCTCATCGTGGAGAAAAATCTGATAGTGCAACTGTATGATTATATCTCACAATAAGCAGATTCTTATCTCTTTTTTCTTCAATTTCTTTCATGCTCATGGTCCATAATCTATTCAAATCTTTTCTCTTATCCCAGATACCAACATAAGTCTTGGTTTCTAATATAGAAGTAAGAGGGGATGGTGCACTGCCCTGCACAGCAGTAAAAATAATGGGTACTTTGTATTGAGCCCGTGACATAGATACCATCTGAGTGAATATTTACAAATTATTGATGCCAGATAGTATGACCACTCACCAAGATAAAAAGGTGCGATTTGAGTTGTTAGTCTGTGCTCCAAATTGCATTACAGATAGTACAAACAACATTTTTCCTGACTATATTATTTATATCTTTCACCATTCTTTGAAAATTTCCAGAGAAACATGCATAAAGTTGAGCCTTGACACTATGTCTTGATGTTTTTCCATATATCCTACCATCACTAGCACTCATGTGTTAGTGCCCAATGTAAGACTCGCTCATGCACACTTAAGAAATGTACAAATGCAATTAGCTTGCCCTAAAAAGTCGACTAGAATAGTCCATTAAGACTTGCCAATAATCACATGTGATGACATGTTGACACAAACACATCCTATAATAGCATTTCACAATTCAAACAATTTATGATCTCTTAATGCACTTGGTAGCTTAAATGAAAATTAGTGGCCGCAGAAAATTGACATAATTCATCAAAAACCCTCAAATCCCATTTCACTAATTTGAAACAATTTATGAAACCAAAGATTCAAAGAAATGAAAAGTCAACTTAAGAAATGTACAAGTGCAATTAGCTTACCCTAAAAATTCAACCAGAATAGTCCATTAAGACTTGCCAATAACCACATGTGATGACATGTTGACACAAACACATCCTATAGTAGCATTTCACAATTCAAACAAATTTATGATCTCTTAATGCACTTGGTAGCTTAAATGAAAATCAGTGGTCGCAGAACAATTGACATAATTCATCAAAAACCGTCAAATTCCATCTCACTGGTTTGAAAAAAGTTATGAAACCAAAGATTCAAAGAAATGAAAGCTCAACTTTCAAATAACCAGAAGGCCAGCAAACACAGTCAAAGCTAAATGACTTTAACATTTAATCAACATCGCCATTTACCTGCTTATGCTTTTAACACAAGCACATTGCACTCTAATATCAAAAAGAAAAAACAAATCTACGACACAAACATAACACTAAACTTCTTAATCATCAACGAAATATTAATTAGCAAAATCAATAACACTTTATTATACCAATAAACAATAACAAAAAATTACCAATTCAACATCTCTCTCTAAGGGGCCCACTCTCAACGCCGGCTCCAGAGTAGCCATTCTCTCCAATCTTGACACGATCAAAACTCTAACATAACCCTACACATCGCACCACCACCACAACAACAACAAAATCCACCTACACAAACACACATTGCCTCATTTAAACCCTAAATCACTCACTCTCAGCTCCTCGAAACCCTCACATTACCAAGAATAAAATCTCGAGCAGCTAAAATAATTGCAAAACCAATCGATTCAATCTTGAACAGTCAAAAACGTAAAAAATAAATCGGCGGAATCGACTAAGAAAAAGGATGATTATTAGGTTTTAACGCAGCACGACGAGAGAATATGACGTCATCGAATATTCTGTTAAGTCCGTTGGATTCGAGAGAGAAAAAATCATCTATCTAAGAAATTGCAAAAAGGATGTATTTTTTTTGTTTGGTTGGGGAGAAAATGCGAGAGAGAAAAGGGAAAGGGAAGCTCGTTCGTTTGTTTGTTTGTTATTGATGAGAGTGGAGTGGCAGAGTGAGAGAGAATCTGTTATTTAATTAAGAGAGAGAAAGAAAAATTGAGAGTTCTTGAAAGTGATTGGTTTTGATTTATTTTTTTCCCCTCAATTGTGCCCTAAAGGCACATGTTCAGGAAATCACTCTAATTTTCCCGTTGCCACCACCGCGAGTAAATTTATGGTAAATTAAACATTTAGTAGGCTTTAGCTGGCGGATAGGTAATAAGAGTTTGGAATTAATACTTTATTTTTTTTATTTTAATCTTCTAGTTATATAGCTATTAATATAATAATTGTTAAAAATTTATATAATCGTTAATTTCAATACATAAAATTAATCGAGGTATGTATAACTTAACTTGAACACCGATATTAATAAAAAAATAATAAATTGAATTTACTAATTTTAATAAGAATTATTACAATAGCAATAATATAGAGATAACTATCTAATTTTATAACTTAGATTAAAGTTATTAGATTTTGTTAAGCTTGTGGTATCAATTGGATGGATCAGTAGAGTTAATTCAAAATAATATTATTTTAAGATTTAAAAAGAAAATAAATCAAGTTTTATATGGGTTTTACTTGTATTTACTATTTATCGGATCATGAATTAACTTGAATTAAAGATACATCACATTAACTTATATCTTATTTAATTTAAAATTCAACTTGAATTAAAGATTGAATTGATGAAATCCAAAAACATTAAATTATGAGTAAAAAAGTGCATAAATATTTAATTTGTTTATAGAATTCTATAGATATTTAGCTCTGGAAGTATATTTTAAAAGAAAGTATAATTGAAGACAGTATAAAAGGAAAGATGATCCAGAGTGACATTAGACTTTTATATATATATATATATATGAAAGTTTAATGGAAACAATCTCATATTAATTTTGGTGTGTAAAGAAATAATTAAAACAATTTTTAAAAAAATAATTAATGAGAGTAGTTTTGGATTAACTTTCATGTAAAACTATATTCTTACCAGATATTCATATTCGTAACAACAAATAATGTACTCGTAAAAAAATATTTTCTTATAATTTCCTTGTCCTTGCTCGTTAGGGATATTCCAACTAATATACTTATATAAAAAATATTATTTACTTACTACCTCGGACTCCAATTGGAGGCACATGGACACGCAGAACATGCCATTGCCTCGGGTCAATTCATTTATTTATTTATTTATTGAACTGGCTTTAGTCAACGATGCTGACTTCTTACTGTTTGTCGCGTGGTCATGAGACCATCGAGATTTTGGCCATGTGAGACCGGGGCCTATCGAGGAACTTTTTGTTCCTTTTACGGTACCGTTTTGTTTTGTCGTCTTGTGAGTTTGCTATAAATATTTCCCT
>Ga0325410_1006761_pt1 | contig 12576 bp, 10 predicted proteins | sample PopdelMetagenome_16_FD_206182 | JGI IMG/M metagenome (GOLD analysis project Ga0325410, IMG submission 206182) | Populus deltoides microbial communities from Bellville, Georgia, United States - Xylem-PdIQD-R3 | ecosystem: Host-associated > Plants > Phyllosphere > Stem > Wood/Secondary xylem... | reverse complement strand
AAAATACAAAAAATAAAATACATATAGATGTAAAAAACTAATTAAAAAATATCTTTATAAGTGCCTGAAATTACCTAAATGCCACTTTTTAGGAAAAAGATCAAAATACCATTGAATTAAATTTCATTTTTTCCTTCCATAATGCTTCTTCTTTTAAAGTCCAAAAATTCATATCTATTATATCATACAATAAAACATACAAATAAATACATAGTAATACCACCTTGTTAAAATAATTAAGATTAAACACAAAAGAGAGGCTAGAATTCTGAATAATCTGTATATTATGAGTGCTTAAACTTAACCTAAATACAAATAAAGTATATATAGGTTAAACTGAAAGTACTATTCTATCATTAATAAATAAGACTACATAAATATTATTTAACATCTCCCCTCAAACTCACGATGTGGCAGCTACAAGCATCGAGAGTTTGCCAACCAGAAAACAAAAACGAGAGATGGAATGCGCCTTGGTAAAGAAATCTGCAATCTGCAAGGAAGAAGGAACAAAAGATAAAGCAATGGTGCCATGTTTGAGATGATGACGAGTAAGATGATAATCGATCTCAATGTGCTTAGTTCACTCATGAAAAACCAAGTTGTGAGCAATCTAAATAAAACTCTGGTTGTCACAATACATAGGACTAGGATGAGAAAAGAAAACTCCTATATCAGCAAGTAACCAACATAACCAAACAATCTCTTTGGTACTAGATGTCATGGCACGATATTCTACTTAATTCGGTGGATGATTGAGAAATAATAGATTGTTTCTTGCTCTTTCAAGAAATAAGGGAATCACCTAAAAAGATACAGAACCCGGTAACAGACTTGTGATCTGTGGGATCACTACCATGATCAGCATGAGAGTATGCACGTAACTCTAAGGAAGAGGTGGATGAAAGTAAAAGTCTTTGAAAAACTGTACCTCGAAGATATCGCAAAATACGAAGAACAACTACCTAGTGAACAGTAGGAGGAGAAGCAACAAATTGACTAACAACATGAACAACATATGCAATATCTGGACTTGTAATGGTGAGATATACCAGACTCCCAACAATAGTGCGGTATAAAGTAGGATCTATCAAAGGTAAACCATCAGAAGAAGAGTACCTCGCGTTAACCTCAATAGGAGTATCTACAATCTTGTTATCAGTAAGTCTAGCCCGCTCAAGAATATCTGCAACATATTTCGATTGAGAAAGAAGGTAACCTCTAGGTGAGTATGCTACCTTAATACCTAGGAAATATTGAAGATAACCCAAATCCTTCATTTCAAATCGTCTAGCCAACTCTGTCTTCAAGACTGAAACACCATCAATGTCATCACTAGTAATAATCATGTCATCAATATATAAAGATAGAATGATACGACCTATATTAGTGCGCTTAATAAAAAGAGCAGAATCATGACTGCTAGAAACAAAGCCAAGAGACGAGATCACAATAGAGAATTTCTCAAACCAAGCATGGGGTGCTTGTTTGAGACCATATAATGCTTTCTTAAGCTTACAAACATATCCAGAGTCATGTGAAATACCAGAAGGGAGTGCCATATAAACTTCTTCTTGAAGATCTCCATTCAAGAAGGCATTTTTAACATCAAGTTGAGAAATATGCCACTGACGAATCAAAGCTACAACAATAAGAGTACGAATAGTAGTCATTTTTGCAACCGGGGCAAATGTCTCCTCATAGTGCATACCATACTGTTGAGAGTATCCTTTTGCAACCAGCCTAGCTTTGTATCACTCAATAGACCCATCAAAATTAGTCTTGATCTTATACACCCAATGACACTCTTACTAGGAGGTAGAGGAACCAGATCCCAAGTATCTGTCTTGTGCAAAGCAGAAAGTTCCTCATCCATAATTTGCTGCCAAAGCGGATCAAGAATTGTCTATTTATAGGAACAGGGCTCAAAGAGACAATGAATAGAAGCTAAAAAGGAAGTAAATGATGAAGAATAACAAGAATAAGCAAAATCTGGTAGTTTTGTGGACTTACGAATGCGGATGGACTGACGTGGAGGTGGATCCACAATCTCAGATGAAGCTTGAGGGGCTGTAGATAAGAATGGAGCTTCAGGTGTGCTAGAGAGTAAAGTACCAGTACCTGCAGAGTTATGAGTACAAATTGATCGAACATGGGGAGAGGTATCATTACCAGAATCCTCAGAAAAGGGATCTATATGAATAAGATCAGTTTTAGTCAGGCTATGAGTAGTGGATGGAATAGAAAAGAAAGGTATATGCTCAAGGAAGACAACATGACGAGACACATAAAGTTTCTGATTTATTGGATCAAAACAACGATACCCCCTTTTACCTTCATCATAACCCAGAAAGACACAAATAGCAGATCGAGAGGATAACTTACTGTGTTCTACATGAGGATGAAGAACGAAACAAGTACAACCGAAGACTCTAAATGATGAATAATCAGGGACATACCCATATAACTTTTCAAAAGAAGATAGACCTAAACTATGAGAAGATTGAATCGTATTAATCAAACTTACAGCAGTAAGAATAGCTTCTCCCTAAAAGGCATAGGAGTGCCATCAGCAGTCATAACATGAATGGAGGACAAAGGGGACATAGAGGTAAAAGATGAGGAATCTGGAGACATATGATGGGAATCACCAGAATCCAAGACCAATTCATAGTGTGACATATCTGAGGAACTATGAGTCAACTGACCTATGGAAGAAGAAGCAGACATTGCTTATGGCTGCAAGGAGAGAAACTTCTGAAATTGCTCAGCCAAAGTATTAGGATCGGTAATAGAGCCTGGGAAGGCACTGCTGCGGTATTGTGGTGTGGTGGTTTATAACCCTAAGGTGCTCTATGAGCATTAGATTGTGACTGGCTGCCAGGCTTCCAAGCTTGATTCTGATGTCTCAACTTAGGACACTGAGCCTTCCAATGACCTTTTCTGCTTACACAAACTGCACTCATCGAAGCCAATCTTTGTGTAAAACTTGTTCTGATGGTTAGAGAATGGCTTAGAAGGTACTGTTAGTATCGAACGATTTGAAGCAGAAAGAATTCCCTTTTCAGAATAAGACTGAAGACGTATTTCTTCAACCAATAACTCACTGACAACAGAGTCAACAGATAGTAGTGGAGAGCGATGTAGAATTGAACCTTTAAGTCCTTTGAAATCACTGCGAAGTGCTGTTAAAAACTGTACCAATCGTTGCTACTCTCTACTCTCAATATAGGCACCACATGCCTTTAATTCTGCCGATTCTGTAAGAGCCAATTGATCCCAAAGATCTGTCATAGCAGAATAAAACTCTTGAATACTCATATTCTTCTAATGGAGAGCTCGTATGTCATTCTCTAATTGATACTGTTTTGCAAAATTTGATTGTGTGAATAACCTTTGCAGATGATCCCAAACCTCTTTTGCTGTCTCATACTTCGCCAACTGCGTACCTATTGAATGCTCAACAGAATTGTTGATCCAAGTAATGATCTTTGCATTATTTTCTTCCCATGTATCTATCAAAACAACATCCCCCTCCTCAATATTCTTAGGTATCATATAATTTCCACTAACATACCCCCATATCTTCTTACCCTTAAGGAAATTTCTCATTACATAACTCCAATACGAATAGTTCTTCCCATCCAACCTCACACTCACAAACTAAAGTGAATCATCTCTTTCAGTAGCCATAATCAACAGTCATAGAGAACCAGAATGCAAAAGCAGTGGAAAACAAAATACCAAATTGCAAAAACTGAACAGAGATTGCAAAAACTGAACAAATATCTTCTTGACGAAATACCGAAATAATTGCAGAAACTGAATGTGAATACCAAATTGCAGAAACTGAAGGGAAGACGAACTACCAAAATAATTGCAATTGCAAAAACTGAATACAGATACCAAATTGTAGAGGCTGAAAGAAAGATGAAATACCAAATTTTGGATCTGCGAAGCTGTGTTCGGGATTAAGCCTCGTTCCATAAAACCAACTTTGATACCATGTTAAAATAATTAAGATCAAACACAAAAGGGAGGCTAGAATTATGAATAATCTGTATATTATGAGTGCTTAGTCTTAACTTAAATACAAATAAATAATATATAGGTTAAACTGTGTCGCACCCTCGCGAGCGGAGCGCGGCATCATGGCGACCCTCGATTGATTTCAGAGTTTTTGTTTTTTGTTTTTTTTAATAAGGGAGTCGCCACCTGTATTATGGTCACTAGAAAACCTGACTGGTCTTTCAGAGATTCTAAGGCAAGGGACTGGTTGTGTAAAGGGAAGGTATTAGCACCCCTAGTACGCTCTACCTAAGGTAAGCTGCTTGGTGTTTGTTTTGTCTTATAATTGCTATGGTGTTGGTGTTTTCTAATTCCATCAGTTTTTCTAGGCTTGATTCTAACTAAATTTATTAAGATAGAAATCCAAGGAGATTCCATGTGCTTTAAAAGCTCATTTTTCCCTTGGTATTTCAAGAGTTTGCGACTCGTAAATCGCAAGGAGGAGGGACAAAAATTTAGAAATCTAGGGCGCTTTAAAAGCCTATTTTTGCCTTAGTGTTTTATACTCTCTCGGCTCGTAAACCATGGAGTAAAAAAAAAATGTCCTCGATTATAATCAAGGCTTCTTTCAAGGATGTGTGAGAATTTATTATTCCTAGAAAATTATTTTGGATATTTACCACTCCGGGTTTATTTATCCAAATATTAACAGTGAATAATAACAAATTATTCCCAATAATATTTTGGATATTAATCCTTTAAGGATTCCTTTATCCAAACATTAGCGGTGAATAATAGATGAATTCCCCCCAAAATAAGATTTTTATATTTTTTGGAATATTGACCAATACCCTTAGAAGTTTTACAAACATGTTGTAAAATCCAGAAATGCAAGAAAATAATTTTTTTTGTGTTTAAGAAATCCATGCGAAAACACATTTTCAAAACTTCTAATATTTTTTGTATGAAAAAAAAGCGTTCAAAACATGTTAGGGTATTGGCCGTATGCAACACACAAGAAAAAATTTTTTTTTGTTTTTTCAGAAACATGAATAACACGATTACACAAACATCAAAAAAAAAAAAATATTCACCTATTCCAAAATCCGCTAGAAGCTTGAAACAATTCATCCCCAATAAACAAGGTTGGCACACCAATTTAAACTTGAAACCGGTAAACTTGAGACCGAAACAAATCTGACCCATCATTCTCTAAAATAAAACACAAGTCAGTGGGCCCAAAACATTAAAACAAAGTTTTGAAGCAAAAACCTATAACAGGAATCGTGACTCACCACTCATCCTTTTCCTGATCTTGATAAAAAAAACTGTCATGCGCATTTCACACAAAAGAAGAGAACATATAGGAAATGCTAAGACTAAAAAAAAACATGCCTGCTATCTCATTTTTTTAACAATAAACAGAGAGGAAAAGTGTGACCCGGAACCTGCTGAAACCGAAAAAAAAACACAAAGTCCCTTAACTGAAAAGTACCCTCCCTCATGTTTTTCTTTGACTTTCTCCTCTGAGTAAAAACACGCCTATAAGCCACAACATTTCTTATGCAACATTCTGTGGCCAGGTGACACTCGAGCAGACGGAGGAAAGGGACAATGAAGACCTTTAAAAACTCACAGTCCCTCGCAGCAATAGAACAAGAAAAGGAGCACGCAGCTTTAACGTCAACAATAATTCGACTCAAAATCAGGGAAAAAACAGCGGGCAAGCATGGTACCTTTTGTTCAAACAGAAACGAAATATATAGAGCAAAAGAAGAGACGAGTTTTGGGATAGAACAGCCCAACGGTGCCAAGTTTGAATAAAACAAAGAAAAGAAGCTGGAAACTATACCTGCAGATCTTACTCTCTGTTTTCTTTTGTGCTTCTGCTCCCTCTTTTCTTTCTCTCTTTCACGTTCCAGTGAAGGCTTTTTAGTATCAAAGAAAAGCCTCCTTTCTTTCTCCTAGTTTTGCCTCCGTCTCCCTTTTTTTCCTTTTGTCTCTTCTGTTATCTGCACTATCCTCTCCTGCGTTTTTTCTTGTCTTTCTTCTTCTCCTTTCTGTCCTCTTTTCCTTCTTTAGGTCAGCAGAGGCAGCGTATATTGAAATACACCACTCTTGTTAGGAAAGATTCAATGCATTAATCTAGGATGACAATCCCAGCTGATTTGCAGCCAAATAATACAAATGAGGAAACTACAATATTCTCATTGATTATGTGCTGATTCTAGTGATTTCTTTCCAACATTAGCACATCATCCCAGCCATCTATGTTAGGGTTAAAATTCCAGCCATTAGATAATGGTGAGGTTCTTCTCTTTATGGCATTTTGCAGCTATCAAAAGCTGCTGTTTCCTATGAATTATAGTTGCACAAAAACGTGATCTGCAGCTCCAAAATCAAACGAAATAATCATGGAAACTAGCAGGAAGTTGTGAAGAAAAGGAAAGAAATCAGATAGGGAGGGTTATGCAGTGAAAAAGGAAAGAAATCAGATGGGAGGGGTGCATGCTGCAAAGTCTTATTTACTTATTCGGTGCGGTAGAAATCCCATCATTTTATGATGATCCAGTTCCAACCAATTTCCTTCTGATTTCATCTTCAGTTGAATCCATTATTTTATCACTTTTCAATTCAGTCCTTGGTCCAAAAAAATCCTTCGAATCAGGCCTGCGAACTTGGGCAAAAATTCTTTTCGCGGCAGGAATCCCTGCTTTCACACTAAATATTCAAACGGGAATATCTTGAGCTTCTGATATTGAAATCAAGCGATTAAAAAGCCCAAATTCATCTACATGTCCCGGACTACAACTTTGATGGAGGATTCAAAGTGAGATAAATTCTTTTGAATAACAGAATTGCAACCAAACTCGGCTGGAAACCTTCTCGCAGTAGGATTCTATGTTTTCACGCTAGATTTCAAACATGAATATCTTGAGCATCTGGTATCGAAATCAAGTAATTCAAAAGCCCAAATTCATCTATGCATCCAGGACTACAACTTTGATGAAGGAGTCGAAGGGAGATAAAATCGTTTTAAAGAACAAAATCTGGTAGTAATCTGGTTGATCAAAAAGGGTCTCCTGATTTAATTTAGAAACTGACAATGCTGAGAATCCCGATATGAATGAGAGTATGACCTAAGAACAAATCATCAAAATTTGTGATGGAAATAGAGTTTTTTAGTGCAAAAATCGGGTCAGGATACTTCTCGCGGCAGGAATCCCTGCTTTCACACTAGATATTCAAACGGGAATATCTTGAGCTTCTGATATCAAAATCAAGCGATTCAAAAGCCCAAATTTATCTACGCATCCAGGACTACAACTTTGGTGTAGGAGTCGAATTTAGATAAAATCGTTTTAAAGAACAGAATCTGGCAGTAATCTAGTTGGTCAAAAAGGTTCTTGATCTGACAATGCCGAGCATCCAAATCTGATTGAGAGTCTGTCCTAAGATCAGTGATCCCTAGGACCAAATAAAGGTGTAGGTCAATTTTTCAACATGTCATGAGTGACAAAATATAGCTAGGATGGTGAGATATAGTACAAAACCAAGTTAGAATCAGAGCCTAATTTGGAACAAAAAATTACGATAGCAGCAGAACCATTTTTTTGTGTAAATTCTGAGGGATTTATCCAACCTTAAAGACCAGATAAAGACGGAACGAATTTAGCATTATTAAGACTCCTGATTAATCTAAGAAAACCTGATGATTTTGGCAGCAAAGGGGAAGGATAAAGAGAGCAGAAAACAGCTCAAACAGGGTTCAAAAAAAATATTTCTTTCTCCTCCACTTTAGTCAATTTTCTAACAAACATGAGTTACACTCCTACACTCGGTTAAAAACAGATATATACCATCTCCAGCATTTGGGGTCCAAAATTGAGTAACAACAAACTGAAAGTACTATTCTACCCTTAATAAATAAGACTACATAAATATTATTTAACACACCTCACATATTTGTAAACTTTTTCTTCGAAATTTATACTCGAAAGCAAATTAAAATTATGGTGAATAGATAACCCAAATATAATTTGTAAATTGCTATTGATAGATGATGATTTCTTTGACCTACAATTTCTTGTGCTTACATTTATAATTGCGAGATGTTAGCATATAAAACAATATTCCACAAATAATTTACAAAAATATGAATACGAATTTTAAATTGTACTTTTTATTATTATGATGCTTCTCGATGAAATGTTTTGCCATATAAAATTTAACATCAATAATTTTATAAAAAAAAACATACAAACAAATACATAGTGATAATATAAAATAACATTCCTTTAACTCATATTTTTGCAATTTGTTTTATATATTTGGCTTAAGTTGTTTCTTAAATATATTATTTTATTTTAGATCTATGTCTGGAAGTCGAACTTATGGTTAGTAAAAACCACTAAACAGATAATTAAATTTCGTATACTAAATATTTATTCGATTAATAACATATAAAATTAGCTATTTAGTGGAGCAATAAAAGAAAAGGTATGTGAAATAAATGAAATAAAATAAAATAAAAAAGTAAAATTAAACTTTTTTGTTAAATAAATTTCTCTTTTACAATTCCATAAGTGAAAAGAGAAATGAAGTTACATTAAAAAATTATTTTAAATTTTCTAGTTGTTGCATTGAGTCTCATTTTCTAACAAATTAGTTAAAATAGGACCAAATATTTTAGATATTTTAGTTCTCTTACTTCTTCTAGGCTTCTTTGGGTAAATAAATCACAACGTTAGTATGCATCCTACACTTTCTTGTATTTATATGATTAGTGACCTATGCTTCCGGAAGTGGATGGACTCACATGTGAATGTGAGATATTGTTAAGATAAATGGACGTATGAATTATAGAAAATATTCACGAATGAAAAATGAATGGAATAAATACAGAGGAGAACCCGTAACTCGATGGTCTATTGCAGGCTGATTCGTTGGATTCCACAGCTAACGTATTGTAGAATGTTACTTCAATTAATACTAGTCGTTTTACCATATTAAAACAACAAGCGAAGTCATGCAATAGTTTATTTTATTTCAGTGTTAGATGTAAGTACATACTGTTTTAGACAGCTTGAAAGCTTAATTTATGCTTGTTTTCAACAATCATTCATGTTATGCACATTAACTAGAATTATCTTTTCTTTTTCAATTTATCTTTATTATCATCATCTTCATCGCAATTTTCTATTTTGATTTTATCGCTATTATCATCTTCATTGACTTATGTATGTCTGCTAGTTCTCAAAATATCATTTAAGTCCTTGTTAGGAATAACATAAATCATATCCCAGAACCTCACCTAACAGCTTAAGCTTTTAAATTGAGATGGTTCTATGGCATGGTATCAGAGCCTTAATGACCAAACAGTCACGAGTTCGAATCTCACCATCCCCATTTATTTGATAAAAATTAAGCATATGGTAATGTGGGTCTGTGCAAGTTTGAAGCCCAAAGAGCTTTCACTTGAGAGGATGTGTTAGAGAATAATATAAATCATATCCTGGAACCTCACCAAAGAGCTTAAGCTTTTAGGTTGAAATGGTTCTTTAACAGTCCTTAACATCAACTTCAACAAAAGTATTCTCAGTGATGAAAACATTTGAATTTTCTTTTAAGTCGGTAGACGAGGAAACTCGATATGGATCAATTAACTCTTCAAGTTGAAACACATAATCTCCCACAGTAACTTCATCATTATCATCTTGAACAACCTAGACATGACACCTGGATTTGGTTTTCACTATGGATAACTAATCAGCTCTTGAACAATCCTTTCTAAAAGAAAAGGTGTGTATGTAATAAACTTGTTATGCATTAGGTTCCATGTGCAAACCAACACGGGCATTTCTCCATGAACCCTTTATCTAGAAGATGCATCGTTACAACATTTAGATCAAGAAACCTTTTATTTTAAAATCTCTCACATGAACATCTAATATGGCCTCCACTAACATTTCTCGGATTAGATAGTGTGTAATTAATAAAACCCACAATCCCATTACAATAATCCTAACTATGCAATGCTTCGAGTGAATCTCGATACATCAATGAACGATCATCCATTACTTATATCAAACCTATATAGAATATTGATGACAACATGTATTAATTAATTATGTAACCTAAATAAATTAGCTAACATTGGTTTAACTCAAATTATTCAATCTATTTTAATAATACTCTTAATTAATTATTAATTATCCACATAAATTTAAAAAGAACGCGTTAAATAAATTTCTATGGAAAAACGCTATAAAATAAGTAAACACCCAAAAATACACACACACAATAAAAATTAACATTTTAAAATTTAATTCAAATAAAAAAAGGGTAGCTTTATTTACATGATATCCTCCCATCATGCTAAACTTTTCCCACAATGTTAAGAGCTTAATCTTGATAAGCTTCAATGCATATTATATGCAATTAGCTATCTCACCAAAAACATCAATCAACATATATATTGTTGTTACTCAATTTTGGACCCCACGTGCTAGAGATGGTGTATACTCGTTTTGAACAGGAGTGTAGGAGTTTAGCTTATGTTCTTCAAAAGATTGACAAAAGCGGAGGAGAAAGAAATATTTTTTTTGAACCCTGTTTGAGTTGTTTTCTGCTCTCTTTATCCTTCCCCTTAGTTGCCAAAATCGTCAGGTTTTCTTAGATTAATCAGGAGTCTTCATAATGCTAAATTCGTTCCTCTTTTTTTATCTGGCCTTTAAGGTTGCATAAATCCCTCAGAATTTGCACTAAAAAATGGTTATGCTGCTATCGTAATTTTTTGTTCCAAATTAGGCTTTGATTCTAACTTGGTTTCGTACGATATCTGACCATCCTAGCTATATTCTGTCACTCATGACATGTTGAAAAATTGACCTACACCTTTACTGGGTCCTAGGGACCACTGATCTTAGGACAGACTCTCAATCAGATTTGGATGCTCGGCATTGTCAGATCAAGAACCTTTTTGACCAACTAGATTACTGCCAGATTCTGTTCTTTAAAACAATTTTATCTCAATTCGATTCCTTCATCAAAGTTGTAGTCCTGGACATGTAGATAAATTTGGGCTTTTGAATCGCTTCATTTAAATATCAGAAGCTCAAGATATTCTCGTTTGAATATCTAGTGTGAAAGTAGGGATTCCTACCGCGAAAAGGATTCTGTTCTTTAAAACGATTCGACTCCTTCATCAAAGTTGTAGTCCTAGACGCGTAGATAAATTTGGGCTTTTGAACCACTTGATTTCGATATCATAAGCTCAAGATAATCTCGTTTGAATATCTAGTGTGAAAGCAGAGAATTCTGCCGCGAGAAGGATATTGACCCGAGTCTGCACTAAAAAAACTCTATTTTTGGCCTAGTTTTTGTGATTTTTGTTCTTAGTTCATACTCTCTGTCATATCAGGATTTTCGGCATTCGTCAGTTTTTGAGTTAGACCTGGAAATCCCTTTTGACCAACTAGATTACTGCCAGTTTCTGTTCTATAAAAAGATTTATTTCACTTCGACTCCTTCATCAAAGTTGTAGTCCTAAACGTGTAGATGAATTTGGGCTTTTGAATCACTTGATTTAGATATCAGAAGCTCAAGATATTCCCATTTGAATATCTAACGTGAAGGCAGAAAATTTTGTCATGGGAAGGATATAGCCCAAGTTCGCGGGACTAATTCGAAGGAATTTTTTTGGACCAAGGACTGAATCGAAAAGTGTTAAAATGAGGGATTGAATTGAAGAAGGATATTGAAAGCTGGAGAGGGGGGCTGGATCATCATAAATGACAGGATTTTTTCCACACCGAATAAGAAAAATGAGACTTTGCAGCTGCACCCTCCATCTGATTTCTTTCCTTTTTTCGCTGCAAATTCCTGTTGTTTTTCCTTTATCATCATGCCTGATTTTTGGAGCTGCAACCATGTTTTTTCTTGCCTCATTTCAAAGGGAGCAGCTGGTCCTATGGAAGGAAAGAAAAGAGCCTCACCCTCCTCTAAAACTGGAAAGAAATCAGACATAAAGCACCAACACAAAATCATAATATTGCAGTTTCCTTTCTGCATTTTTTTACTGCAAATCGGTAGAGATTTGCATCCTATGATTAATGCATTGAATCCTTCCTAAATAGAGACATATTTAGACTATATATAAGCCCTTCTAATGACCTAACGAGAGGGGGAAAGAGAGCAGAAAAATAAGAAAAAGAGAGGAGAGAATAGAGAACGGGAGAGAGACAGCAAAAGAAAAACAAGAAAGACGCCTTTGCTTCATTTGTTTTCTGCAAATAAAAACTGCAGAAACGGGAAAAGAAAGTTAGGAATCAGTAGAGAAAGTGACGGAGGCGCAGAGTAAAGAAGGAGGCAATAAGCAGACCCAAACACATAACATAAGAAGAAGGACAGACGCAGACCGAGCAACCATCACTCTTCCAACGCCACTGCAGTTTCTTCGTCTCCAGGTTGGTTTTTCTATTCACCTGTTGCATGCTTTCTTTTGCCTTGTATTTGCACTGTTAGCGTGGTCTTTTTCTTTGTAATGTATGTGTCTGTAGTGTTCAA
>Ga0325410_1006758_pt1 | contig 12578 bp, 3 predicted proteins | sample PopdelMetagenome_16_FD_206182 | JGI IMG/M metagenome (GOLD analysis project Ga0325410, IMG submission 206182) | Populus deltoides microbial communities from Bellville, Georgia, United States - Xylem-PdIQD-R3 | ecosystem: Host-associated > Plants > Phyllosphere > Stem > Wood/Secondary xylem... | reverse complement strand
CTTGATCTACAATGATTTTCTCATATTATTTAACTTTTGTTATAATAATAATACAACTAATGGAAGAATATGACAATGTTGCAACTATGAAAAAAAAATATTTCATCTGAATAGCAATAAAAATTTTGAGAAATAAAATAAAAAAAAGTATTTGAAAAATAGTATAATTTTAACTCAATTAATATTAAAAAAACAATGTTTTATTAACAACTGTTAATTTTAATAATGGTTGTTCTCTTTAGTATTTTATTAAATAACTACTATTATTATTAGAGGTGAATTAGAATCGCTAAGCAACCTCGTTAATATTTTATTAAACAACTATTATTATTATTATTATTATTACTATTATTATTATTATTACTACTACTAACCATTTAGAACCATTTAAAACCACTAATAGGGTTGATTGTGAGAGATTAGAGACAAGGACGCGTTTAAAGAGTTTTCGAAATCCTCCCTAGCTCTGCATAAATTTTCAAGTCAATTTTATGAAATGGCCCGTCCAAAATTAAACTGTTACCCTTTCACCTCAAATGTCATGCTCTGAATTCGTCCCTGGAGAGAAGGGCTGGCTACAGCTTATTGTGCAGACACCCTCTGGAACCAGGAAACAAGACCTAGCCTTGTGCTTAACTTTTTGGTTAAGGATTATATACAATAATAATTACTCTATGGCGGTAATTAGCACTGAGGCTGTTGTTGGAATGCCCTAGGATTGAAAATAAATAAATAAAACCTACTAAAAAGTAAAAAAAATATATATATATTTTAAACTAGTTAAAAAACAAACATACAAAGTACGTATCAAACAATTGGTGTGTGTGTGTGTGTATTAAGATGAGGTTAAAATGGATAACTATTAGACCGCTGACTATAATTGTGATTAATATAATTATTCAACCTGATCATGTAAGTTGACTAAAAAACTTATAGTTATTTTTTAAGTTCAATTATAAAAAACATTGATATGGTGAAAAGTTATTAACTTAACTAATTTTTTAGTAATTTAATTGATTTAATTAAATCCAATCCAATTCAAAGTACTGACTTGTGCCAATTCCAATAACGTTTTAATTTTTTGACTAAAATAATATTATTTTAATAAAAATAATTAACCCAATAATAATTTATAATCAAATAACCCAAGCTTACTTTACAAGTCAATCTGAACTCTACTGTGCTCTAACATTTATGATAGTTTATGATCCACTACCACTAGAATGATTCCTCAATTAATGTACCAGTAAGGTTCCACCATCATATTTAACTCACACATTTAAGAGCCCATGTTCGGAGGAAGACTCTTACAAAGCTAATTAGAGATACGACAAACTAACAATTTTTTTCATAAAACAAAAAAATAAAATAAAAGAAAACCCAACCTCCCAAAAAAAACTAGAAAAATAAACGCATAAGCCAAGGTAGATTGCATGTACAAATTAAACAACTCTCAGCGGAACCAAATGAAATGGACTTCGGAGTTGATCAAATCTTTATTGAAGAAACCTCCATATAAACATTTGAAGGAATGCTTGCAAAAACTAGTAAGTATTTTACCCGTGTTTTATCATGGATCAAATAACTTTTTTAATAAAAAAATAAAGATACAAGCTTTTCCAACATGTTTTTAGATAAAAAAAAAAACATTCTCCCACGTAAAGCAAAGTGAAAATAAAAAAACAAAAATCAATTAAAAAAATCAAACGTTAAAGGATAAAACTAGAATTAATTAATTTTATAAAAGGATTTAAAAAAAAAGTTAACTCGTATTAATAATCAAAACTCGTGATCCTAGCCATAAGGTCGGGACTAACCTACTGAAAGGGAAAAACAACAAAGATAAAATCTCAATTAAAAAAATGTCAAAAAGATGGCGAGTCTACATAAAGTTATTGACTTTATCACTAGAGAGTCTCAGTGTCCATCAGAGAAAACCTTTTACATGTACCGACCACCAATTACCTTAGCTTACTAGGAACCACCTGCTACTGTCACAACTATTTGCTATATTGGCTTATCAAGACACTACCTGCTACTAGCAGACGATGCTACTATCAACCACCTAGACTTTCCATAGCAAACTGCTAAACACTTTGGTTAGGAAGAAAGAATCAAATTACTTGAACTAAGAGATTAATCAATTATCAAATACATCAACCTTATTCCAAAGCATTTTAGATTTTGGGACTCGTCAATTGGCGTAATGTATAGGAAGCTGATAAAAAAACCATCAATTTTTAAAACTTGTTTTTGACATTTCCAGGCTATTTCATGACACACAACCAAGACACACCTAGGTCAATAAGCAAAATAAATCTAGATGTTACCATAGAAACTTCTACTCAACCAGACCTTCAATAACTCACTATTTATGTGCACCTCCTTACTCGTACTGTGTTGGCATCCCAAGTTGAAAATCAAACATTGTTACCCTGACAAATCTTGACACCCTTGACAACACATAACACCATAGCTATTGACTGCACCAGGCACTTGTAGATGATTATACTACTAAAAAAAGACTAAACATGATGACAATATTGAGAGTCCCTCAAAAGGTCACTTGTGGCATTGCAATACCCATGTACAGAGCTAGTACTCCGAATGTCCTCACTCTAGCTACCATTAGATGGACACCAGTTACTATAACCATTGTTATACCCATGTACAGAGGTAGTACTCTGAATGTCCTCACCCTAGCTACTATTAGATGAACACCAGTTACTATAACAATTGTATAATGCCAAATTCCCTAGGCTACTAAGAACCTAATAGAAAAAGGATTACGAGAAGGTATGTATATGAGTACACATAAGATAATGATTACAACCTCCATCAGTGGAGGGGTTCTTCCTTTTCCAAAGGAGTATTGAACACTTCACTCCCCAAGAATTACATTTCCATAAAAATAAGTCTCATTAATTATGATGGCTTGACTGACCTGAGAGAGCACGAACAAAATGAGAACGGTATTTCAGAGTTGGTAGTGATTCAATGTGAAAAATCCTTCCCCAACTTTCAAGGGGTCTATGTGTGCATGGTATAAAAATTTGGAGCCAAGCTTCATTGAAAAGTTCAACGATCTTTGCGTTAAGCTAGAGTGCAAGTCTACATGGACATATTTGAAGAGGTACAATGAGGAAATGCTTAAGGTGGAAGAATTTCTTGAGCTAATAGCTTTAGAAGTCTTGATAAGAGCGGTAAAGGAACATGTTATCTGGAGCAAACTTCATGCCTTACTAGACAAAAGCTTGCTCAAGGTGAAGCAAGACATGAAAAATTATATACAAGTGGAGGAAGCTGATTTGCTATGACATGGACCCCTTTGTTATTATATGGACAATTAGTATGGATCTTCCAAGCAAAATCATTCTCATAGTAGAAATGAAAGCTTATAGAAGAACCAAGAGGGACCAACTTATGAATGCTTGGTGTATTCTAAGGATTTACTTCTCTCTTAAATCAAAATAAGATCACATATTTAAGGTTATAAGGGCAGTTAAGGCGAACACCTATCAATTTCATGACATGTTTGGTAAAATCTACACCATTTTTAGCACTTGGATCACCTTAAGATGTATAATCCTATAGGGAATGTAAGTTTATTTTTGAAAAAAAAATATTGTATCTTAGACATGCATTTCCTATCTATAAATCTCCAGTCTCGGATTGACACAGTCTCCATATGATGCCTGAGAGTCTCTCACTAACTCGCTAGAGGTTGATCATGGATCCCCTTGTTGTTACTCAATTTTGGACCCCACTTGCTGAAGACGGTGTATACCTCTTTTGAACAAAGTGTAGGAGTTTAGCTCATATTCGCCTGAAGATTGACAAAAGCACAGAAAGAAATATTTTGTTTTTTTTAAACCTTGTTTGAGCTGTTTTCTGCTCTTTTTATCCTTTCCCTTCCAAAATCATCAGGTTTGCTTAGGTTGACCAGGAGTCTTCATAATGCTAAATTCGTTCTTTTTTTATCTAGTCTTTAAGGTTGAATAAATCTCTCAAAATTTGCACTAAAAAATGGTTCTGCTACTATCGTAATTTTTTGTTCCAACTTAGGCTCTGATTCTGACTCAATTTCGTACGATATCTGACTATCCTAGGTATATTCTATCACTCATTACATGTTAAAAAATTGACGTACACCTTTATTAGGTCATAGGGATCATTGTTCTTAGAGCAGATTCTCAGTCAAATTTGGATGCTCAGATCAAGAACCTTTTTGACCAACTAGATTACCACCAGTTTCTGTTCTGTAAAAAGATTTTATCTCACTTCGACTCCTTCATCAAAGTTGTAGTCCTAGATGCGTAGATGAATTTGAGCTTTTGAATCACTTGATTTCGATATCAGAGGCTCAAGATGTTCCCGTTTGAACATCTAATGTGAAGGCAGAGAATTCTACCGCGAGAAGGATATTGACCTGAGTCTGTACTAAAAAAACTCTATTTTTGACCTAGTTTTTGTGATTTTTGTTCTTAGTTCATACTCTCAATCATATCAGGATTCTCGACATTCGTCAGTTTTTGAGTTAGACCCGGAGATCCCTTTTGACAAACTAGATTACTGCTAGTTTCTGTTCTGTAAAAAGATTTTATTTCACTTCGACTCCTTCATCAAAGTTGTATTCCTAGACGCGTAAATGAATTTGAACTTTTGAATCACTGGATTTCGATATCAGAGGCCTAAGATGTTCCCGTTTGAATATCTAACGTGAAGGTAGAGAATTCTGCCGCGACAAGGATATTGACCCGAGTCTGCACTAAAAAACTCTATTTTGCCTAGTTTTTGTGATTTTTGTTCTTAGTTCATACTCTCAGTCATATTAGAATTCTCAGCATTCGTCAGTTTTTGAGTTAGACTCGGAGATCCCTTTCGACCAACCAAATTACTGCTAGATTCTATTCTGTAAAAAGATTTTATCTCACTTCAACTTCTTCATCAAAGTTTTAGTCCTAGACACGTAGATGAATTTGGGCTTTTGAATCAATTGATTTTGATATCAGAAGCTCAAGATATTTCCATTTGAATATCTAACGTGAGGGCATAAAATTCTGCCGTGAGAAGGATATAACCCAAGTTCGCGGGACTGATTCGAAGGATTTTTTTTGGACCAAGAACTGAATCGAAAAGTGTTAAAATGAGGGATTGAATTGAAGAATGATATTGAAAGCTGGAGAGGGGGGTTAGATCATCATAAATGACAAGATTTTTACCACACCGAATAAGGAAAATAAGAACTTGCAGCTGCATCCTCCAGCTGATTTCTTTCCTTTTTTTCTCTATTGTTTTCCTTTCTCATCACGCCTGATTTTTAAAGCTGAAGACCACGTTTTTGTTGCCTCATTTCAAAGGGAGCAGCTGGCCCTATGGAAGGAAAGAAAAGAGCCACACCATCCTCTAAAACTGGAAAGAAATCAGATGTAAAACACCAACACAAAATCAGAATATTGCAGTTTTCTTTTTGTGTTTTTTTTACTGCAAATCAGTAGGGATTTGCGTCCTAGGATTAATGCATTGAATCCTTCCTAAAAAGAGACATATTTAGACTATATATAAGCCCTTCTAATGACCTAACTGGGGCAGCAAAAAGAGAGCAGAAAAAAAAAGAAAAATCAAAAAAGAAAATAGAGAACGAGATAGAGGACAACAAAAGAAAGATAAGAAAAACACAAGAGAGAGGCAGTAGAAAAAAACATAGAAAACAGAGAGAGTTTCTTTCTTGCATTCTTGAGTTACTGTGATGAAATAAGAGAAAAAAAAAAGACAAGACGGAGAGGGAGCTTTGTTGCTAAGCTTTGACAGCAACGTGCGTTTGGTTTATATTTTAGCTGCTGCAGTAAAACATTTCAGTGAGACCTGCAGTGCTTGAAAAAAGGAGGCGTGAGTCAGGGGTTTTGCTCTAAACTTTGACAGCAACGTTCGTTTGGTTTATATTTCAGCTACTGCAGTAAAACATTTCAGTGACACCTGCAGGTACTTGTTTTTGATGTTTAAAAAACTGTTTTGTCTTCTGGCTTTGCACCTTCGTTTTCTATCTTAACAAGAAATTTGCATGCTTGCCCATTATTCCTCCCATGTCTTTGAGTTAAGAATTTTTTTTTTTTTATGTTAGAGCTGCGTTTGTTTTGCTCTCTTATTGAGAGGAACTTGAAACTTTAAGGGTCTTCATTATTCCTTCATTTCTTCATCCGAGTGCTCTCTGTTAGAGCGTTCCATAGGAATAGTTGGCTTATAGGCGCAGTTTAGTTTTTTTACATAGACAGAAAAAATAAAAAAACATGAGGGAGAGCACTTGCTAGTCAAGGGATTTTTGTTGGTTTTTTGGCGGATTCATAGGTTCACGCTGTCCTGTGCTTTGCTTTGCAGAAATAAGATAGCATGCATTTTCCTTTAGCCTTAGTATTTACTGCACGTTCCTTTTTTTTTTGTGGCAGTGCTTTAGAAAAAAAAGGGAGAGGCGTGAGTCAGGGGTTTTGCTATAAGATTGGGTTCAAAGGGTTGTTTTTTTATGTGATATTGCTTTGTTTTTTTAGTATTTTTTTTCTGTCGAAAATAATAAGTCATGCTATGTTTAGGCTCTGAGTGATTTGATGGATCAAATTCTATTTGATGAGTTTTGGTTTTAGAGGGTTTTTCTTTTTTTTTCTTTTTTTCCCCTGCTTTATTCTAACTAAAATGTTTAAAGCTTATGATTTTTTTTGAAATATATGTGATGACTTGTTATCTTTATTTGTGATTACCGTGATGCTTATATATGTTTTGATCAAATAAAAAAAACATTTTCTTGTGTGTTGCATACGACCAATACCCTAACATGTTTTGAATGCTCTTTTTTTATCAAAAAATATTGGAAGTTTTGAAAATGTGTTTTCGCATGGATTTCTTAAACATCACAAAAATTATTTTTTTGCATTTCTGGATTTTAAAACATGTTTGTAAAACTCTAAAGGGTATTGGTCAATATTCCAAAATAATAAAAAATCTTATTTTGGGGGGAATTCATCTATTATTCACCGTTAATGTTTGGATAAAGAAATCTCAAGGGATGAATATCCAAAATATTTAATGGGAATAACTTGTTATTATTCACTATTAATATTTGGATAAAGAAACCCGGAGTGGTAAATATCCAAAATAATTTTCTAGGAATAATAAATCCGCACACATCCTTGAAAAAAGCCTTGATTATAATCGAGGACATTTCAATTTTTTTTACTCCACGGTTTACGAGCCATGAGAGTATAAAACACTAACGCAAAAAAAATAGATTTTTTTTTAAAAGAACCCTAGATTTCTAAATTTTTGTCCCTCTTCCTTACGATTTACGAGTCGCAAACTCTTGAAATACTAAGGGAAAAATGAATTTTCAAAGCACATGGAATCTCCTTGAATTTCTATTTTAATAAATTTAATTTGAATCAAACCTAGAAAAACTGATGGGATTAGAAAACACTAACACCATAAAAATTATAAAGCAAACCAAACACCAAGCAACTTACCTTAGGTAGGGCGTAATAGGGGTGCTAATACCTTCCCTTTACGCAACCAGTCCCTTGCCTTTGAATCTCTGAAAGATTAGTTAGGGTTCTTAGTGACCATAATACTAGGTAGCGACTCCCTTATTCACAAAAAAAATAACTCAAAATCAATCGAGGGTCGCCGAGACGCCGCTCTCCGCTAGCGAGGGTGCGACACCCCTATTCTCTAGTGCAGTTTCAGACTGACATATTCTTCATGTAATGCCAAAACACCTTTCACCAATTCACCAGGGATTGATCTTGTATCTCCTGCCTTTACAATACAGTTTTGGACTAGTATGCCTTTCTAGTGGGCTTTACAGGCTTTATATTATTTTGGGGGATGATCTTGGATTTCTCACTCTTAGATACAATCTCTCTCTTTTAGGGGCTTTCTCATGCCCCATTACATCGTTGGGAAGGCCACCCACACTCAGAAAATAACCACTCTATAGTAAGGGGCTCCTTTGTGCCATATGACAATGCTAGGGAAGTCAATTAGCATACTCTCTAATGGAGGGGACTCCTAAGCCTTTATGCCATCACCAGAGAGGCTTTAAACCTCCTACTCTTCAGTGAAATATTTCTCCAATCGAGGGCTTCCAAGCCTCACGTCATCGCTAGGAAAGCTGCATGCCTCCCACTCTAGTGCAACCACTCTCTAGTAGAAGGGCTTCCAAGCCCCATATCATTGCAAAAAAAGGCCACAGATCTCCCACTTTAGTGTGATCTTTTATTAGTTAAGGCTTCGCAGCCTCATACCATCGACTAGAAGGCCATAAATCCCTCTCTCTCTAGCATGATCTTGAATTAGTACAAGGATTTCAGGCCTCATATTATTACAGGGAATGACTTTTATGGAATTCCTTTTGCCCTTTAGAAATTTTTCTAAATATAAACTCACCTTTTTTGATTTCCATTAGCCATTTAGAAAAAAATTGAAGTATGGAGTCCTTTGTATCTCAGTTTACACTCATAGAATTTTTTCTAAGTATGAGATCCTCCATGATTCTCCTATACATACTTATAAATTTCTTCAAATATGATGCATGCCTCTACACACGAGTTCTTTTTTAATAACCTTGAGGTTTTCACCCCTCTTCTCATATGAAAAAAATTTAATGAACTCCTCATGGTTACCAGATATTTTTTATAAGTCTTTGTAGATAAATATCACAAAGACTTAGGGGGGTTACCGATAAACCCAAAAAAATAGGCCCAAGAAACCCCTCTAAAGGCAAGGAAAAACTTATAAAAAAACACTCAATGACATTGGGCTCATGTACCTTACTCGAGCTCAGCTCTCAGGGGTAGGGCTTGGGCAAAATCCATAGCCCATGCAAGGCGTGCACCCATGGGCAGGGAACAAAGGTCAAACGCTCAACTTCCCATGCAGGGCATACACCTATGTAAGGCATGACACTCCTAACTATGCATGATGTCACTCCTAACATTAAGGGTGCTAGGCATACACCTCAGCACCCTTATAAACTCAAGCCATCACGTCTAAGCCCAATATATTTTGGTCCAAGCAGCGTGTCTGTCCTATTTTTCACATCTAATGGGTTCGAGCACCTTGGTCGAGCCTAACACTCCTTTGAGAATTTTTCCAGGACTTCATACAAGTCCTTTATTTTACATTGATCATGTATGTATTATTTTGAGTAAAATACAACTCAAAATATCGTAAGAGTAAAATTACACTTCAAAATTTTCTATCTACAAAAGGACAAGCCTCATAGGCTATAAATATATCATGAATCATTCAAATCAAAGGTTCACAATCTCTTTATTCTTAACATTTTCAGCATATATATTTTCATAATATATCTCTCTAAAATATCATTGTAATTTTTCTCTTTATAAAGTTATTGACTTTACCCTCAGAGATTTTTTATATCCATCAAATAGAACCTTTTACAAGTGTCATGACCCATTTCTAGATTTTTCCCCAAACTCAATTTTTTCTTTCAAAAAAAAAATAAAATAAATGCTGGCAACATGAAGAAAGCAGGTCGAGAAGGATTCCAAAAAATACATAAAAATTAAGCTGTAATTTTGGATGAAATTTGAAACCTACTTGTACACCATTATACCCAAGACAGAAGAAACAATGTAGATTCAAAGTTAAATTAAATGATTATTAGAAGAATCTGCATAAAAAAATAAGTTTAAGGACATAATTAGATTTTTAATAGGTCAATTTGATTTAATCATGAGTCAATTTAAAGTTTAATTATGTTTATGAATTAATTTGGGTTCGATTGACGGATTCAATCAGGTGCAAGGACTTAATTATTCTTTAAATAGGTCAAATTAATTTTATTAAAAGTTTAATTGGTGAAAAATTAAGTGTGGAACCCCAATTTGGGCTTAATTATGAAAATTAGAATTTTAGGAGATCAAATTTGATTTTTACCAAGTCAATTGATTGAAATCAAGGGCTAAATCACAAAAACATCAGAGTTTTAGGGTCAATTAGAGGTTAAATTAAAAAATTTCACAGCCAAAGACCAATCAGCAAAAGACATCGAACTATAGGGACCCAATTAAATGAATTCAGGGGTAAAATTGAAAAAAATTAAAAAAACTAATGGTACATTAGGCCCTAAATTAATGAATCCAAGACCAAGGACTAGAATGCAAAAGGCATCGAGATCTGGGGTTGAAATTGAAGTTTGCCAGGGGCTGAAATGCACAAAATTAAAAGTTTGAAGCCAATTATGGATGTAATTGAGAGAAATTAGAAATCAAAGGATCACATTGAACCTTATTAAAATGACGTTGTTTTGGCTATTGTTCATCTTCTTCTTCAATTTTCTCTGAAATGATAGTTCGGGAGAGCTATTTTGTAAGTGCATTTAATGTCTCTAATCTCCACCAAATTTGACAACATATGCATCAAAATGATCACCTAACATTTCTCTACACTCGGGTATGGTCTGTTCTATCCGATTGACACCATAACATGCCAACTCAGGAAGCCTTCTCCTCCTCATCCTCCTCTTCTTTTTCTTCAGGTTCCACTGTTTTTGAACAGTAGAACGTGAAATATAATTCACGCTCTGTTCATGCAACCCAGTCATTGGGTTAGGCTAATGACTGAGTTGTGTTAGGTTGGACCTGTCTCGACCCAACCTAGATGGTTGGGTCGAGTCCTTCCTAGTCCAAAAAAAAAAGATTTGTTGGTAGACATCGACCCAACCCCTTTTTGGGTCGATCTCGGCCAAATCAGGATGAGCTTGGCCTATATAGTTGGGTCAGACCCAGGCCAATATATTTAATAATAATATATTATAATATTATATATATATAAACTAAAAAAATTAAAAAATCCTTTCAAAAGATTATGATTTTCTCACATGTTTTTTTTACCAATTTTGCATAACATCGTACTGTATATTACACTATAAGATACAAATCTGATATTAAAATACTTAGTTTTCTCTTAAACGATTCTAAAAAAAAATCAAATTAATTTCCTCTTAATTGTTTTTTTATTTTTATGCATATGTCTAGATTCTAAAATTTTTCCAAGCATATTTTTCAAAAAAAAAATTGTATCTTTCTCATATTTTTAAAATGCAAAAAATAGATATCATAAGTAGTTTATGATTATTCATTAGGATTTGGCTAAAATGTCAAAAATCCTTCACCAATCATTTTGTTCATTTTATATTAGTGTTTAGAAGTAGATTTTAATATTTGGAGGTATAAAATTACACGGCAGAGTATATCATCAAGTATTAAAGATACTAAGTTCAAAATAAATGCGATACTAAAATTCAGATTTTACAATGGTTAGGATTAAACTCAATAAGATAGAGATTTTTTCTTGAAGAGAGATCTGCCTTAAATCTTAGACAAGACCAACAAATAAAAACATGACATGAAAAAACAATCAAACAGCAATGCATCCTATCTCAGGTAGGGTGCACTAGGGGTGATGCGTCTTTCCCTTGCACAATCAGTCTCTTACCCAAACTCTCGCATACCATAGGGTTTCTAATAACCATAATACTAGGTGGCTACTCTTGAACCTTAATAATAATTTTACGATTAAATCCAAAACCATTTCCTTCCCAACTACAATACCTCTCATGAGGCACAAAAAACACGTCAACCCTACGTTTCCTCGTGAAAACAGGTACAAGGTACTAGTTATTTTGACTTATCAGGCGCCACCTACTAATACCACAGCTATTAGCTACCTTGACTTACCAAGCATCATTTATTACTACCAATCAACTGGGCTTTTCATATTAAGCTGGAAGACACATTAGTTATGGAGAACATATCAAATTGCTTCAATTATAAGATTAACTAATTATCTAATACATCAATTTTATTTTAAAGCATCTTGTATTTTGGAACTCATCATCAATCAATGTAAAAATTCCACTGATTATGTATTTTCCTTCACTATGCTTGTTAGTCTATTATAATTTCATCATCTCCTTGGACTCATTAAAAAAACAAAAAAGATAAGACTTGGTCAATCCAACATTGATCACTTTAATTTTAAATTGTTATGACACGTGTATTTAATGGTTATCATTGTATTTTGTAAAGTTATTAAATTTGGTATGGTTTATGACCCAATTTACAGTTTACAATGAGTTAGTTAACTTTGGAGATAAAAGTAAATTTGAAATGGTATTATTTTTTTAATTTTTTAAATTTAAACTATATTTAGAAAATCAGAGGTTGATACGGAAAGTGAACTTGAGGTTGGTGGTTGGTTCTAAAAATGTGATAGTTTGTCAAAATATTACAATTTTAAATATAACAAGTACATTTACCAAAGGAAAGAAAGAAAGAAAGAAAGAAAGAAGTACATTTAATGTCTTGAGCGATTTTCCTGGAAAGAAATATATATTTTGCTGCCAAGACAACCTGAAACGTGCAGTCCATTTTCCTTGATTAAAAAAAAAAAACTATATTTGCACGTGTCTGAAAAAGGAGATGGGAAGCGTGGGTCTGGGCAGGACGAAAGCTGGGCAACCTAAGATTCATGGGAAATAAAATTAGAAAAAGGTTTAAATTACTGAC
>Ga0325410_1006754_pt1 | contig 12580 bp, 7 predicted proteins | sample PopdelMetagenome_16_FD_206182 | JGI IMG/M metagenome (GOLD analysis project Ga0325410, IMG submission 206182) | Populus deltoides microbial communities from Bellville, Georgia, United States - Xylem-PdIQD-R3 | ecosystem: Host-associated > Plants > Phyllosphere > Stem > Wood/Secondary xylem... | reverse complement strand
ATGAATATGTTATATGAATCATTTAGAGCATCTATAATAATGCTATTTAGAAGAGGTAAATTGGTTATATGATTTTATGAATGGAATAAATATAATTTTTTATTTATTTATCTGGGCTCCAGTTGTAAAAAAACATTTAGAAGAGCTAAATATATTTTAATATACTTGATACATAATTTGGTTAAGATGACATATTTAAAAACAATATAAATTATTCTTAATCAATTTAATATTAAAAAATAAAATTAAAAAAATAATTCAAGTTAACCCGAATGAACTCGTCAAACCTATAACACGAATTATAAAATTAAGATAATCTCATAAAAAAATACGAAAACATAAATTTAAAAAAATACTAATAAAAAAACAGTAATGAATATTATTTTAGTATTTTTACAATATATGTAGGGATGGCTTTTTTTGTAAAAAAAATTATAAAATAACATTTTGTTTTAGATCACAGTGTTTTATGTGAGAAAAATATTTTTTTATTGTCTATGTACTTTTAAAATAAATAAATAAAGGTCTAAATATATAAGCCTTTATCAAGCCCATGTTCGTGAGCTTTTTTTAACAACTTATCGTTTTTTTATTAGTTATTTGAGTGTTTTTTAATCTTTATATTTTAATATAAAATTTTATTTAATATTTGATTAATGATAAATAATTTTTGTATTTTTTATCATATTAATATAAATTTTCTTGGCTTTTTTTATCTTTTAATTTTTTTAATTTTATCATTTAATAAGAGATTTTTAATTTTTTTTGGTTTGTTTTTATCATTTTTTTTCGATTCTATCATTTTATATAATTTTTATATAATTTTATCATTTAGTATTATATTAATTTTTTAAAAAAACCTATTCGATGAATAATATCATTTCTACACGATTTAATTTAAAATCCAGGCTAAACAAATAATCATATTATAATATTTTAAGTTTGAACAATTATTCTAATTTTGATAAAAAAAAATTACAATAATCTAAATATTATTTTTCATGTAATTTGTTTTTTTATCCGAGCGGCTGTCGATAAACTATTACCGAGCTACAATTGGTTCTATTTCTTTGTTTCATAAGCCCTTAATAATAACAAGAAAAACTCTTCCCCTTTAGTTCACGACACCAACGTCCCGTTAGTCTCGATGAAGGTAAAAGGTAGCTCAAATTATTTGAGCTACCTTTTCCAGAACATAAAAGGTAGCTCAAATAAAAAGAGACTTATATTGCATTTTCGGTTTTTTTCTTGGATCAATAGTGACAATATTTTCCTACCAGAAATTAAAAAAGTAGCCATTTTAAACATGAAACAAAATTCAAAAACTTGAACTACTAAAGGCTACATTGTTTTGCAATGAATTTTTTTTATTAACATGGATGTTCGGCCAGTTTGCGTGCACCTCGACTAATTCCATGGATCTTGAAGTTAACGACCATGTAAACCTCCAGTGACAATCATATTAACAATCATATGGTTTAAATCTGAAATGTAGTAAACATTTTTGTTTCAAGCTCTTATCACTGGATCACCTACCACTAATTGATTAAAGATAATAAAATTCTTAATTGAAAATTTAACATGCCAACCTTATATTTTAAATTATTATATGAAATATCAAAAATAATCTTATATTATTCAACTTTTACACGCCAATATAAGTCTCTTGCTAGTGGAGTTATAGGCACATTCGAAGTTATGATTTCACCAAAGAGAAAAAAAAAAAACCTTTTAATGGCTAACATTTAGGATTCAAACTTGTATAATATGCTAGGAATACGCTCACTTGCTGATCAAAATAAACATTAAAAAATAAGTGCAGCTTTAACTGCCCACGTGTAGCTGATCTTTGGTTGACTGTAAAATGCGGATGCATTGTAGACGGATCTAGATTACTTTTTATCCGGTAAAAGAAAATAGGTCATGAGAGTTTTAACAGCAGTGTCCGAACATTTGTTGGATCATCCACACCCCTCCGTTATCAAGCTTGCTAGCTGCTTTGCAACTTTTATCTGTGGTGAGGATGCAACACGAGACAGTATATCATGATTCTGAACTTCATTTCTCCTGAACAGACGAACAAGCATGTTAGATGTTGACATATAACTCATAGATTATGAAGAACAAGGGATAAATTAATATGCAGAATTATGAAGAACAAGGGATAAAAAGCAGATGATGTCATGTCCACAGGGTGCCCCAAAGGGGTGACCTGAGAACACAGAGTGCTTTGTCCATCTTGTAGCTTGCAGCTAGAAAACCAACCCCCCCTGTGTTCTCAGGAGCCACTCCTCTGGGGTGTACCGGCTGTCGTATGAAACTGAGACTCGATAAATCAATATTATCGGAGACTGGTAATGAACTAAACTGCAGGTCATGGAAGGTTCAATAGCAGTGGCCATCTTATTGGGCTGAAGAATCTCAAGTCAATATTTAATCATGTGGTCATTCTAACGACATCACAGGATGTTGTCATCCTCGCGATATTCAGGGGGTGTATGTGTAGTTACTGTTCTAAATAATAAAGAATATTTCAAAAGGTTTGGAAAAACATATTTTACTTCCCGTGAATATATATATATATTCATTCTATTCCACATTAAAAAATTAAAGTTCCCATCTAGAGTGTATATATTAAGCTTTTTATTTCATATTAAAAAAAATTATCTAATATTTATATAACAAACTTTAATATGAAATAATAACCAACAAGAAAACGATAGTTAGCTCACATGTATAAGGTTACTCCGAGCAAAAGAAAAATCTCTGAATGCCCCTACAATACTTGTACTTTTTAAACATTTTGTCATTATTATTTTTTAAATACTTGGAATTAATTTTTTACTAGTTATAAAATTCTAACAAGTTTTTTATTTAAATTTTTTTTAATAGTTACAACTTTTTAATTCTCTAACAATTTTTTATTTATTTTATGAATTGTTGTAACAGCTTTTTAGTTCTTTAATTTATTTCATGTGTTTGTAAAGATTGCTGGTATTTTTTTTTGATTTTGATTTAATTATTTCTGTAATTTTTATTTTTTAAAAAAACCTATTGAATCTTAAAAAGTAGCATGTGTTGAGCTAATATTCTTAAAGATAATATTTATACACGGTCTCAGGTTTTATTTTGTTTTTATTTATTTATCGTATTTTAGTTACAAAAGTTCTAGCTCTGAAAGTTGGATTCAAAAGGCATCTTCAATTTAATGAAAAATATTCATAAAGTGACAAGCAGCTCGAATAAGAGACCCTGAACCAAATTATGACATTGAAAAAACTAAACTACACTAAACTGGAAGGGAAACAAAGAGACCAGGAAAAGACCTGGGATTGTGAGTGTTTATACTATGTACTTTAATAATTTAGTTACGGTTTTGCTCTTTTTTTTTTTTTTTAATTATCGTGAGGTGTTCCGGCCAGCTTGCGCGCATCACGACTATTCCCCACAGCCCACTGAGCATCCTGCAAGCCCAGTGAGCAGGTAAAGCACCGCGGGAGTGACAGGCGTGCATATAAAGGATCGAACTCGGAACGAGAATGGAACAAGTCACACGATTAACCACTAAGCTAGACCCTCAACTACGGTTTTGCTCTTTTTTATTTGGAAGGCCTATGTGTTTTTGGAGGTTATTTTGGGTTTCTAAGTTTTTCCATTTATAAACCCGTTCAAAATAAAATACTTTACAATTAGATCCCTAATGTTTCACACACTTGTCAATTAGATACTTTCATTAATATACGCCACTGTCTCTCACCTAATGTGCACACTCTATGCATTAAAACAGGATCATGGCGAAGAAGACTTGATGGGAAATTTAACGAACTTGGATAGAAGAACCTTATTGAGAAATCTATAAAAAGTTTGGTACTCATTTGAGAATTAAGTAGTGCAATAGGGGCTAAAAATTATTAGGGGCCCCTGATCTCCCGAGACGGAGACACTTCACTCACCATCACAGATTCACATTATCACTTGCAATATACGCCACAAACGTGTTGCCGACACAATATCGGCTTGGCTCTCGCTGTTGCTCGAGGAACCACGAAGTAAACACGCCCCCAACGATGAGAGGGTACACGGGATGCCAAGAAACTCGCTCACTGATTAGATTAGATTGGCCCTACATCCTTTACCACCACAATCAATGTCATTATATCTGAACTACCCATTGTCCCTCCGCAATATCATCACACTAATAAATAAATCCAATCCCTCCACCTCTACAGTCTATCCAGTTATCCAAACAAGAAAATTATCTGCAATCCTCTCTTGATTCTCGCTGCTGTTTCCTAGCTAACAGTGACAATATCCATGGATTTACTTCCCAAGGACAAACGAACTGGGCATGACCGTCAACCCACTACGTCTGAGCTTCTCTCAAGTGCCAAGCTAGTGGCTGGGGCAGCTCAAGCCTCGTTCGGCAGCGAAGGAGACAAAATAGACAGGGCCAAAGTTGCTGGAGCTGCAGAAGATCTTCTTGAAGCTGCCTCTAAGTACGGAAAGCTGGATCAAGAGAAAGGCATGGGCCAGCTATTAGAAAAGGCTGAGACTTATCTCCACCAGTACCATTCTAATACCCTGCCCACCGCCACCCCGGGCACTACTGGTTCCGGCGACACAGCCCCTGTTGACAAAAAGGAATCGTCAGCCCCGCCTTCAACTCGTGTTGACGATGACCAGTCTGGAAGTGGGCTCGGGGGAGCTTTCAAGATGGCTCAAGGATTCTTCAAGTAGACTATATATCTTGGAATTAAGTCCGCGCGAATAAATTAATGTGCTTAGTGCTACGCCGCTTTTAAATTTCAATCCTAATCCTCTATGTGTGTTATATGTACTGATGTGTTTGATGTACTTGTGGAGCTTGATTGTATGTTACTTCTTGTATGCTGTCACTCTTTAATTTAATATTCTAGTTTTATATATCTGGTTTTTGTTCGGAAATTTTCATTTCTTCATCACAGCCAGTTTCTTGGCGAACTTAGAGATGAAAAAAAATCGCACGATATGGTCCCTGATGGGTGTTGACTGGGTCAGAGGCAGCTATTTGTGGTGATCGACTCCTTATTCTTCTCTCCTCTCCGATCCAAAAATAAAATAAAATTACTGCGCAATGAATCACGAATCAGTCCCTGACCTTCAGTCTTTATAAAAAATTGACTCAATTTTGTCGTCACAACTAACCCATCATCTCTGCTGTTAAGATCCAGCATGAGGCGTTAAGAACCCACTTTATATCGTGGTGTCAAAAACAAATGTATCCATCATTATTGTGTTAAACAATAAACGACTACAAACGGCTTTCTGCTGCTCTCCACAATCAATCGTTTCTTCTTTCTCCTCCTTTTCATATGTTTGTTTTCTTCCCTCTTCGAATCAATAACTCGGAACTAAAAAGATTCATGGAGTTCATTCACCTTTTTCTATGAAGAATCTAAAGCTATTATTTAAGATTGAATTGAGTTTTTGAACTTCAAAGGAGTGCATTTAGGGGGGCAAGTGGAAGGTTCTAGAAATTAATTAACTAAATACTTAGTTTATATAGTTGATATTAGTTTAATATATTCATGTTACATTGTGAATTGAATTAAAACTTTTTCAAAATGTTTACACCATATATAATTATTAGATATTGTTATCAAATCTAACCCTACAAGAAAACTTTTTATCCACTCTTTATTTAGCCTAAATTTAAAATTAAATCGTGTTGAAGTTTACATGTTGTTATCCTATCAACTTGTCATGTCCGAAAACAACTTGACCAATTAGTAAAAAAAGTATAAGGGTGAAATCAAGAAAAAAATATTGAGATTAGTAGGAAAAAAACTCTCTTGATCTAACTTTTTATCTAACCTAAATTTAAAATTAAACTGTGTGAAAGTTGCTCTAACGTGAACCATTCGACTTGATAAATTCAGAGACAACCCCACTGATAAATAAAAAAAACATGAGGATAAAATCGAGAAAAAAATAAAATTGATATAAAAAACCTTTTAACTTAACTCGTAACATAATTTTGGTTTAAATTTAAATTACATGAGAATTATTTTAATATAGTTCAGTTAATTTAATCTATCTAAAAATAACACAAACAGTCTAGTTTTAAAAGTTCAAGGATTGAAAAAAAGGAAATTTATTATTAGAAAGGTAATAATCGAGTTGAAAATAGCATGGATGTGGCAACAGATTCAATTTGATATTATTAGAAGCAAAATGATAGGTGGGTTGTCTCGGATATATGTATATATATATAGGACTTATTTTGGTTTGAATCAGTTGGTTTTATAATATGTGAATCATTCATTTTTTATTATTTGAATCAGTTGCGCGCCAAGGTTTTGATGTAATGGCTGAACTAGTTGGTTGCTAATTGTAATAATGCCTAAATTATTATTTTTTTACTAAAAAACAGTAATAAAGCCTAAATTATTTTTTCTATCTTTTAAAAAATTTAATCTAAATAATGCAGAAAATAATGCATTACAAAATGGAGAGAGCATGTTACCATGGTGAGATTTTATTTAGATAGATTAATCAATGGCTTACACAAGAGAAGTTAAACCCAATAAGAATTATAAACGGTGATCACATTCTCCGGATAAAAGATCATCGCTGGATTTATTCAAAATAATCCCTTCTTATATTCTAGATGACAGGAAGCGGAGCGCCAGTCAACAGACGTAATTTCTAAATCAGATGGCCTAACCTCCGAAACTTTTGGGTAGGAAACGACGCAGTTTGATTTTGTTACTTTTTTTTTTATTTTTTTCCATTTTCTTATAACGTTAGCCGAGGACAAGGAGCAGCGGCAACGGAAAGCCAGCAAGTGAAGGGGGAAGAGAGAGGGGGGGAGATAATTTTCTTCCTCTCTGGATCTCTTGCGCACTCCTAATTCCTCCAAATTGCAATTGCTAAAAGGTAATTCCGCTTATATCCCCCCATGTTTTTGCAATTCATCACAATTCAATGAAGCAGTACCCAATTTCTATTGAAAATTTCCAGATTTTTGTCAATTTTATTAAATCCTTGCATTTATGCTCATTGTCATTTTGAAGTTTTTTAATGAATGCTTAATATTGCAGTTGTGAGCGTAAATCTATGTCAGGGATTTTGTTTTTTCATGCTGATAATTTTTCTTTACATGATCTTATGGAAATTATAAGTAATTTGATCAATGTAAACTAATTGGATATAAGCTCTTATTTAGATTGGAATGATTTCAAATAATTTAAATGTTTTTTCCCTCTCGTATTCAAATCGGACTTGGTTACTTAAACTGCAGGCAAAGTAATAACAAGCAATGTAGGTGAATTCTGCAGAAATTATATATGCTGTGAGTTCGAAGAATCTTTTGTAAAGATAGAAGCTTTGTGTCATTTTTGCCTTGAATTTGGTCAAGAGTTTAACTTTTATTTGTTCATCTTAATGAAAGCACGTGGACAAATGCATTCCTGATCTTATATCTTGCTAAAAAGGTTTTTTTTTTTTTTCATTTTCAGATTTCATTTTTGGAACGAAACGGTGTTGATTAATGTCTGAAGAGAAAAATTTTAACATTCTGGATTATGACTCTGTTTTTCTCACAGGATAAATGGCTTGATCTCAGCAGTTTTAGCGGTTACTGCCATTTATTTATTTTTGGTCCAGGATGATGTGGAGGTTTGCGTCGAATGCCCTCACTTCCATTGGACTGAAGAAAAGCTCAAGAGAGGCAAATCGGGCTAATTTAGAGTTTTCAGATGATGAGGTGTGTTCGAATCTTAGTGGGGAAGAAGGACTTGAATGCCCGATATGCTGGGAATCTTTCAACATTGTTGAGAATGTACCTTATGTCTTATGGTGTGGTCATTCCCTCTGTGAAAACTGTGTCTTGGGGCTTCAGTGTGCTGTGTTGGGATTCTCTATGCAAAAAATAAGGATTCCATTCTTTGTTTCCTGCCCCTGGTGTCAGTTGTTGTCATTCCGACTAGTCTATCAGGGGAGTCTGAAGTTCCCTCGCAAGAATTTCTTTCTCCTCTGGATGGTTCAAAAATTGAACGGTGACAGGGTGAAGTTTAGTTCCTCCCTGTGCACTAATGACAATCAACCAATTTGGTCCCCGAAAGGAAAAATAATTTTTGGACATCAATTTAGCAACAGTAGCCTCAGTAGGGCTCCATATAATCAGGGACAGGGTCAGTTGGGCTTTAATGGAGATGGTGGCAGCAGAAATGGAGAGAGGAATCACTCTTCTCTTCACAAATCTCTGGATTATTTTCTTGACTTCACAACGAAGTTTCCACTGGTCATCATATTTCTACTAGTTGTTCTTTTTGTGGTACCTATCAGTGCTGTCATTGTACTTCTTTACTTGTTAGTGACAGTTCTTTTTGCACTACCATCTTTCCTGGTATTGTACTTTGCATACCCCACTTTGGCTAGGCTGGTGAAAGAGATAGCCTCTTGAGATGTTTTGTTGGCTTCTCATTTCAGACAATCTAAGAAATTTTGCAGCCCTGACATTTCTCAGTATTCACTTCACTGGCATTTCGATAGTAGTTCAATTTATCAGCTTGTCTGTTTCTAAAATTTCACTTCATTTCCTTTTATTTTAAACTGACGACTCCATTTCCTGATTATTTGACCATTGGATGTTCGGGAACTTTTACATTTTTAGAGAGTTTCTGTGATAGAGTGAAGATTTCAAAGAGGCCACAGTGACTGGACTTGTTTGCCTGACTGGGTTTTAAATATCCGAGTTGCAGTTAATGTTCCAAATCCTATTGTTTGCCCCGAGTGGTGTTGTATGTCTTGATCCAGCTCTACTTCTTTCACAGATCTCTTTCACTGTCTGGCTGGTTGTCGAAAACAATAGAATTTCCATAAATGCTTGGCAGAAGCCTGATTATGGCTGGCTTAATCAAAAAGTTGTTAAGATGTCTTAGTTGTTCTTTATTCACTCCGAGAGTGGTTCATTTGCTCTTAGAACGATTATTGAGGGAATTTAGGATATAATTTTGATCTTTTAACGGTACAAATATACTGGAGTGGATTTGGGAAAAATGCACTATTTTGGCATTTGTATTTCTAAATTGCATTTTTTTGCCTTCTACTTGGACTCGCATGAAATCTTGATTTGCATCCTGAGAACGTTTTGATTTTTCTCATCACACTGTTCCATTTTTGCCTACCTTTCGCATGTCTGTCAAGTACAATGGTGGCATGCTGGCCAATAAAATTTTTTGGCTGGTTGTGATTACTTCTTAGTTATGTCTGTTATTCGTTAACCCATAGTGCAGGGATATTCTTTGTAGAGATGCTTTCAGAATTTGAGGCATGAATTAGGTGCCACTATAATATCTGCTTCCTTCCCTTTATAAACCGAGGGCAGCCAATAAATTAGCGGGGGATATTGCTCACTAAACCCTCCCGTATTCCCTGGTTCTTTGCTGTTGTTGCTTCAGTTTGTGAAGAAGAACCGAAGAAGGGTTCTTCCCCCCACCCACTGGTATACTGAATCTCTAACAATTACAATGTTGTGTCCTGTAATCTTTATGAAAGTTACAAATGACTTGCTTTAAGTGTTTCCTTTTTTGCTGGTTTATTATTTCAGCAGTCTTCTTCAATCAATAAAAGAAAAAATGGATAAAGAAAGCGTTGTGTATCAGTTGGTAGCTGCAAACTACTTGTCAGTTCAACCAAGGTTTTGTTGTAAACTAATTGGAGTTGGCTACAGTATTACTTCTATCCACCCTGTCTGTTTGGAATTAGATTTCTTTGCTACAATAACACTTATCAATTTTTTGATCTGACTCAGCATTAAATTACTGTCCTCCTTCATCTATCTGGTTCTCGGTAGTTTGTTTAAAATTAAACAAGAAAGCCATGTCAAAGTTTCAATTTTCGGTGCAATTTTTTTACACTTGAAATTCTGTAATTGGGTTATATTTCTTGCTCATGTTCCTTGATCATTCTCGCTTGCGGGGACAAGGAATAGAAAAAGGTAAGAAAAGAGAGGAAGGAGGATGGTCTAGATAATTGGTTGGCTTATCAGTTCAAGAGTTCTGTTTTGCTTCAAGTATATATGAAATTTCAGGGAAGTATATACTCTGTAGTAGTTGATCGAGGATTATGCTTCCCCTGCAGCTTTAATATTACTGCTTCCTGCCTTCTCCATGAAAAATAAGCATCATAAAAGAAAGAACAGTGCTCTATTGATCACTATAATACCAGCAGTATTAGTCTGCACATATCCTTGTGAATTTGTTCGTATACATTTTGTAGCAACAGAAGATTGGTGCTCTTTTCTGGAACAGGTAACTTTTTATAACTGGTGGATTTAAAAGCAGAAACATGTCCGAGGAAGCTTTCCTGTTTTTCTGATTGTATTTGCCTTTTCTTTTGCCTTGAACTCTTCATTTCTTTGCCTTTCTGCTGCCTTTGCTTTTGCTCCTCCTGCAATCTGATCAATATCAACAATATCATCATGAAATTGTTTCAAGGCTCTTGACCGTATTCGCTCCAGGTCACTCTGCAGATCCAATAAATACTTATCAGCTCCTGAGAAAAAGTTGAGTTGGATTACAAAAATGTAAATGAAGCAAACCTCTGTTTTTCGAAGTCTTTTTTTGGCCTTTTCTTTCTTCTTGTTCTCCCAGGAAAGTATTGTGGCATTCATCTGCTCGTACCTGACAATTCTTTGTATTAGTGGAAGAACAATATCACATTGTGTTTGCTTGTAAATGAAAAATCAAAGCAAATCCTTGCAAATCTTGGATGATGTTATTTCCGTGTACTTGGCATGTGTAATTTTTGTTAGGACGACTGTTTCGGTTTTGCTTGTAATTGATTTTATGGTTTAGTAAAGCACTCTCCATATGAATTGAATACCTCTTTTGGATCTTAGACAATTCAGCTCTCTCCCAAGCATCTGCATCTGTCCTGTCTTCTATTGCAGGTCTTGTCGGTGGGATTGCAGGCTTGCTTGTGGGAGGCAGGTCAGGCTTTGGCACTGTAATTTTTGGTTTTTTAGGAAGCACGTCAGTCATAGGCTCCGCACTTTCAATGGAGGTTGGGGTTTTCTTCATTGATGGAGCAGGCTTGTCAGTAGGTGTTAAGGTCCTTTTAACCCATGGGGCAGCAGCGGCAACCTCGCTAGTTTTTTTTTCTTTGGTAGCTGTTTCTGGCACCTCCCTATCTTGGCTTTTCGAACCTTTACCTGATTAGACCTAGTTAATTAATGCTTGTTCAATAAAGTACAATTGGGAGACTAGTTTATTCAAATTGTTTTACCTGAAAATTGTTTAGATATCCTACCAGATTCTGAGATTAAACCTGCCAATCCTTCCCTTTTTCTGTCAGCCTGGGTCATTGAAGTCTCAGGTCCCTTGCTGCTGATCTTTTTCTGTTCTGGGATGCTCGATGCGTTCAACGATGTTATGGCATTAGCCGCCGCTGCCACAGCAACTGCCTGCTCTGTTCTATTGGAATCATAATCTTGATTCGTTTGTCCAGAAAATTGTCTCCGGAACCAGTTCTGAGGTCTCTTGTTTTCTGCAAAATCCATCAATGAAATTCATTAGTCTTTTCATCTATATATTTTACTACCTTCAACTGTCAACTCTTGGATTTTTTCTTCCGTTGGTAATTATCTGCAGTACGGACATTTGAGTAACTCTATTTTTCATGAGCATGTAAAATACAAAAAACACATCAAGCTTTTTAGTTCGGTCATGGAAGTTTAAAAGAAATTCATAAAAATCTTACGAGTGTGATCTTTGAAGGATGGAGTCTTAAGGGATGGAATTGTTCTTTGTCTGGCGCTTCGAGGCTCTTCTGCTTTTTCCTGTCCAGAAAATCTCACCCTGACAGAAATGGCCAGTCATGATGGGGTCCTTGATAACATTTAATGTTAATGAGAGTCGTGCGTTTACCTGACTTGCTTTAGCATATTCTCCATTGCTCGAGGAAATGGCTGTTCTGAAATCTCAAGTTCCTGGACATTGTGCAGGATTCATCTTTTCTGCGTTTATTTGAAGGTGAAGCTTTAGGAAAGGAGGCAATTTGTTATAGTTAGGCGTGGCGTAGGCTGTGACTATTTTGTAGGAGTCAAGTAAAGTTAGGATATATGCTTTGCCTGGTTTGGATTTGTCAAGGAAAGAATAGTTTTGATGCTTAACTTTTCATTAAACATGTAACATAATAAAAAAAATCTCCATTACATTCTAACAACCTTTCTGCAGGTTTCTTTCTGCTGAAGAAGTGGATAAGAATCTTGGTGGGAAACTTCAAATTAGGGATTGAAAAAGGTTTCTTTTTGCTCTCCATAAATTTCTTTTGGCACAAAAAGGAACATTTTTGAAGAACAATCATACAACCCCCGAAGTCAACTTATGAGTTCTGAATCTAGTGTAAGAGAAACTGGTGATTCTTGATTTAATCCTCAAGGCAGCTTCAAGAACTTTTTTACCACGTATTACAAAGTTAAATTGTGAACTTTGAGTTCTCTGAACAGAATCAAGTCTTCCTTCACCTAAAAGGTGCAGCACCTTGAGACGTAGCCTGTACAACTTGGGTTCGGCTTTCACAATCATCTTACCCC
>Ga0325410_1006753_pt1 | contig 12581 bp, 8 predicted proteins | sample PopdelMetagenome_16_FD_206182 | JGI IMG/M metagenome (GOLD analysis project Ga0325410, IMG submission 206182) | Populus deltoides microbial communities from Bellville, Georgia, United States - Xylem-PdIQD-R3 | ecosystem: Host-associated > Plants > Phyllosphere > Stem > Wood/Secondary xylem... | reverse complement strand
TTTATTTATTTATTCATTTATTTCTAAATACTGACCTTAAAAAAATATTGATTCAGTGAAATTTTATTGATTCAATCAAACCAATCTAGTTCACATCTGGGCAAATTAATAAAAAAAATAAAATGATATTTACTGTTCAAAGTCTGTTTACTGTACAAAGTGATTGTTGGCAATCAATTCCTGGATCAATAAGATGAGATCCAGCCATGGAGTACTTTGATTGAAAAATAAAATAAAAATAAAAACTAATAATCTATAGAATGGGTTCATGTTAACTGAGGATGAGGTCTGATGCACCTAGCTACCGACTTTAATATTTTTATTTAAGAAAGTGCAGCGTTGTGTCTCGAGGGAGGCCACCAGGCAAATACTAATATCATTTTTTATTTTATATTGTAAATTTATTTTTTTAAAAAAAATTATATTTTTTAATTTTTTTAAATTATTTTAATACACTGCTATTAAAAATAATTTTTTTAAATAAAAAATATTTTAAAAATCAAACCGTGATCTTAATTTCAAACTGGCAGTGCCCCATACCAATCTATATTATCAACAAGATTTTCATCGTATGAATTAAAGCATTCTGCATTTGACGCAACTTGAAAAACATGTTTCTTCTTAAATTATTATACCTGTGTTTTTTAAAATCTAAATATTTGAGAATGTGGTTGTTAAGCGGCTAAGATCTTCTGCATCGGATGTACAGGAACCTTAGATAGACCATTACCCAGCACCGCCAGATACTCTCTCCAATTTTTATTATCTTTATTAGAGGGAGACTTCTTTTATTTTTATTTTTTTCTTATTTCAATGCGTTGATTATAAAATGAACGGACGGGATTGGATATGAATTAAGGGGAGAGGGATTTTGCCATTACTATATATTCACATAAGTTTATTTACTGTTTATTTTGTTATTGGTTGGGCTTTTTGGTCAAAATGTAAAGGGAGTGTTCTGTTGAGGTCTCCTGATGTTTCAATTATTCTCACGCAGGAAATCTAAAAAATCTAAAGACCAGCCTTTTCTTTTTATCTTGACAAAACTACCCTTGTGAAAATCTATAGTCTATTTCTTCCTGTTTGATAGGTTCCAGTGGTGTAGAACCACGTGTCCGACACAAATTGCAGAGAGTGGGCCAACTGTTTATAATGATGATGTCCGACTCTTCTTTACATTAGAAAACGAATTGCTTCTTATTTTTAAAAATTTTATTTTTAATATTAAAATATCAAAAATATTAATTGAAAATAAAAAATCATTTTCAAATTAAAAAAAAACTTTTAAAACACAAAAATAATTTCTTCCTAATTTTTTTTTCATATTTTTCCAATCTGTCCTTGCCATAACTAAAAACCAGCTTGGAGGCTTGGCAGGGTTTGCATCTGATGAAGCTCATCAATATATATATATATATATATATATATATATGATTTATCCAGAAATCCATTTCATAGAATAGAAAAATGGTTCGGTTTGAAGTTTGATTCATGGTAATGTCTTGTCTTAAACATGTCTAAAGTAATCTTCTACCTCAGTGAATTTGAGTACAACTACTGCACACAAGATGTAGCACTCTTCCCCTTAATTTCCAACCTTGCTTAATTCATCAAATGCTAATTCTTGTTTATCAACTCGGTTCGGGAAAATAACTGAAAAACTCTGTTAAATGAGTTCTACGAAGTAGTAGCACGTGTATGCACTAAGGAGATCAAATGAGGAAGGCTAAGAATTATGATTCTGCCTCTGAGAGATTATGAACTGAACATTCATTTTCTATTGAATGAGTTTTGGTTTCTAAACCTGAAACTGCCATCATAAGCAATAGCCAAGGAAGTTAGGATGAGCTTTTCTTGTAATTATATCACATTTTTCTGCACAATAATGCTCTCTATATTTTCTGCTACTATTGCTTATAATCTTCTTGTCTCTAGTATCTTTTCCAACCTGTTTGAGGAATGCTTTCTAATTTTTTTTCTTGGATTGTAAATTTGTTGTTCATCTGCACAGTTGAACAGAGTTGGCCTAGGAATCCAGGAGTTATTGGTGATAGAGGATCTGAGACTTATTATTCTTTAAATTTTCTTTCTGAGTGCTGAGTATTTTATACGACCATGTGATTGGGAAGATTTGATTCTCATATGATTCTTGCTAGCTTATTTGTGAGCCAAGAAGTATTATTGAATAGAAATGCTTTTATTCTTTATTGTCAGCTTGAAAGTGAATTGAACATTTATTTCCTGAGTTTTCTTCTCCATTTCATTTAATTTACAAAGCATTTCATTATTTGTTTTTCTGAATTTATTAAGTTTTTTCATGATAATTTATCAGATAATTTTAGCAGGAGTCCTTATATATGTATGCAGGTCAGAAGTCATTCCCGTCAATAAGATGGAGTGGTATGTGTTAAAGTAATTCAGATCAAACATAAAAGGAGGCTACAATTCTGAATAATCTGTTTATTATGAATGCATAAGTTAACCTAAATACAAAGGAATTATATATAGGTTAAACTGAAAATACTATTATACCCTTAATAAATAAAACTAGATAAATATTACTTAACATCTTCCCTCAAACTCACGATGCGGCATCTACAAGCATCGAGAGTTTGCCAACTAGAAAACGAAAACGAGATATGGAATGCGTCTTGGTAAAGAAATCTGCAATCTGCAAGGAAGAATGAACAAAAGGCAAAGTAATGGTGCCATGCTTGAGATGATGACGAGTAAGATGACAATCGATCTCAATGTGCTTAGTTCGCTCATAAAAACCGAGTTGTGAGCAATTTGAATAGAACTCTGGTTGTCACAATTCATAGGAGTAGGATGAGAAAAGAAAACTCTCATATTAACAAGTAACCAACGTAACCAAACAATCTCTTTGGTAGTAAATGCCATGACAAAAGCTGAAGATGAGACAGACAGAAATACTAAATTGCAGAAGCTGAAGGATAGTCGAAATACCAGATTTTGCAGAAGCGGAAGACAAAATATCACTCCAAATTTTTTTTTTTTTTTTTGCAGAAACTGAACACAAATACCAAATTGCAGAAACTGAAAAGAAGAAGAAATACCAAATTGCAGAAGCTGATACCAAATTACAGAAACCGAAGAGAAGAAGAAATACCAAAACAATTGCAGAGACAGAACAAAAATACCAAATTGCAGAAGCTGATACCAAATTGCAGAAACCGAAGAGAAGACGAAATACCGAGACAGAACAGAAATACCAAATTGCAGAAGCTGAAGAATCTAAAATAAAGTTTCAGATATTAATTCTTCAGCCGCAAGCACAAAACCTGATCTTCATCCTCCATCTTTTAATAGGTCAAACAACCCATGTCTGATGTTTTGAAAAATGGATCTGAAGTTAAGCTTCAAAGGAATGCATTGAGCGTGCTGGAACATCCTACAGGGAATGAAGTGAATGATAATAACGATTTTGATACAAGCAGTGGCTTTGACATTGGTGAACATGATTTCTACAAGGGCAGCGAGTTCTATAAAATTAACAAGCCAAGGGTTCGATCAACTAGGCTCTGATACCATGTTAAAGTAATTCAGATCAAACATAAAAGGAGGCTACAATTCTGAATAATCTGTTATTATGAATGCATAAGTTAACCTAAATACAAAGGAATTATATATAGGTTAAACTAAAAATACTATTATACCCTTAATAAATAAAACTAGATAAATATTACTTAACGGTATGAACATTTTTTATTTATTTTTTTGGTTTCTGCTGACGATTTATTTGATGATTAATATCGATTTATTTCCACTTTCATAGTAGCCTAGGTGTGTTTTTTCCGAAATGGTTATGAGCATTTTTCCAATCTGCTGGGGGTGATGTTTGTGGGCTTGGGCTAGAGCATGGTTATATTTTCCAATCTGCTTGGTTACAAGGCCGTCAAAAAAAGGTTCATCGTATCCCTAGCTAGTTGGGTATCTCATTACTAGCTGGCTCCGTTTAAGTTTTTTTTTTTAATTATTAAAGAATAATATAAAAATTTTAATGACTAAACAGTTATAAGTTTGAATTTTATTATTTTTATTTATTTGATAAAAATTAAGTATAAAGTAATATGAGCTTGTACAAGTTTCAAGTTCAAAGAGTTTTCACTTAAAAAGGTGTGTTAAAGAATAATTTAAATCATATCTTGAGACCTTACTTAACAACTTAACTTTTGGGTTGAGATGGTTCTTTGATATAGTATTAAAGCTTTAATGATCAAGCGATCACAAGTTCAAATTTCATCATCCTTATTTATTTGATAAAAATTAAGCACAGAGTATTATGGGTCTGAAAGCCCAATTCGAATCTCACTATTTTTATTTATTTAATAAAAATTAAGCACAAGATAATATGAATCTATAATTCTAAAGAGCTTTCACTTGAAGGAATATATTAAAAAATAATATAAATTATATCTTGAAACTTCACATAATAATTTAAAGTATTGAATTTAAAAGTTTCTTTTAACATAAATAAAGACATAAAGTCCGGAATAGCAGAACAGCAGGAAAATGAAAGGCTAGTTTGTTCAACTCATGAATGCTTGAGTTAAGACAGTACTCGCGACAACTTAAACAGAGCTTAGCACTCCAATTCTGCAGAGATTTATATTCCATTAAGCATTTGTTTTCCCCTTTCAGACATGAACAACACCTGGATCAGTTCTTGGGGCCAACATTAGATTTCTAATGGAAGATAACTACAACTAATTTTTCTTTAACCATTCAACTCGTTTGGTGACCATTTATAGATATCAACACCTGGAGTTCTATTTCGCCACTTGAAGGAATGGATAGATTAAAGAACGACCTCTTAAATGGTGCGAGCCACTTGCATAAGAGATGACAACTTTACACTTACCCATTAATTATGGTCCCATTGATGTAAAGGGACGGACACCAACCTTGATGGCTTGTGAGCTTCAAATACGAACCAGGGTTATTATCCTTTTTTTATTTCCATTAATTATAGCAACATCCAATTTTATTCTTATTTTTAAGTTTTTTTATTTTTGTTTTCTATGGGGTGATCTTGGTTTCACAACCCTAGCCACAAGTTTCAAAAATTAGTTTGATTTACTTTTAGTTTTTTTTCAGGTCATTTAAAAAAATAATTTTTTTTCAATATCCTTCAATATTAGGATATGAGGTCTTGAGTTTCATGATTTTCTTTGTTTTTTTATAGGGTTATTTCAGTCTAATATCCTAGATCACGAGCTAATCGAGTTAACCTAAGTTGACACTTGTTTTTTTTTTTTTTTAGTTTTACCTTTCATTATTTAGTTTGCTTGAGAGTTGAACTTCATTGTTTTATTTGATTTTTTATATGTAGGCTTATCCCAATCATAATTTAGCATTCTAATCCGAGTCGTGTTTTTTAATTTTTTTTTAATTGATGTTTTTTTTTCTAATTTAGCAAATTGGATAACCCACTTGCTTCATTGGTTTGGATAAGGGCTAGCTTCGTACAAGCCCCCAACTTATAACCAATTCACGATTTGGTCCTTATTGTTTTCTTTAGTGACGTCTTTAATGCATAAAACATTCTTAGTTTTGCCTTGTATTCAAATCCGTCGATGATTTCTATTTAAAAGTTTGTAACAATCTTACATGAAAGGACTAAATTGAGGATTGTCATAGAATGATGTGTTAATTTAAGAGCTTTACCCAACAGGAAAACACAAATTGCCAATGATGAATCCCACGACATATGTAGATATGCAATGCCCATGAAAACACGACTTGCTTACACAAGCAACAAACACCACATAAATTTCTCTGTTGGCCATTTAATATTCTTGGACTTTTCTTGTAATTATATCACATTTTTCTGCACAATAATGCTCTCTATATTTTCTGCTACTATTACTTATAATCTTCTGTATCTTTTCCAACCTGTTTGAGGAATGCTTTCTAATTTTTTTTTTTGAATTGTAAATTTTTTGTCCACCTGCACAGTTGAACAGAGTTGACCTATAAATTTTTTTTTTTGAGTGCTAAGTATTTTATACGACCATGTGATTGGGGAGATTTGATTTTCATATAATTCTTGCCAACTTATTTGTGAGCAAGAAATATTATTGAATAGAAATGCTTTCATTCTTTATTGTCAGCTTGAAAGTGAATTGAACATTTATTTCCTGAGTTTTCTTCTCCAATTCTTTTAATTTACAAAGCATTTCATTATTGTTTTTCTGACTTTATTAAGCTTTTTCATGATAATTTTAACAGGAGTCCTTACATATGTATGCAGGTCAGAAGTCATTCCCATCAATAATATGGAGTGGTATGAACAATATTTTTTTTTTTTTTGGTTTCTGCTAACGATTTATTTGATGATTAATATCGATTTATTTCCATTTCATAGTAGCCTAGGTGTGTTTTTTCCGAAATGGTTATGAGCATTTTTCCAATCTGCCGGGGGTGATGTTGGTGGGCTTGGGCTAGGAGCATGGTTATTTTTTCCAATATGCTTGGTTACAAGGCCGTAAAAAAGAGGTTCATCGTCTCCCTAGCAAGTTGGGTGTCTCATTACTAGGTGGCTACGATTATTTTTTTTTAGTTGTTATAGAATAATATAAATGCTTTAATGATTAAACGGTTATAATTTTAAATTTTATTATTTTTATTTATTTGATAAAAATTAAGTATAAAGTAATATGAGCCTGTGCAAGTTTCAAGTCCAAAGAGCTTTCATTTGAGAGGGTGTGTTAGAGAATAATTTAAATCATATCTTGAGACCTTATCTAACAACATAAACTTTTGAGTTGATATAGTTCTTTGATATGGTATTAGAGCCTTAATGACCAAGCCGTCATGAGTTCGAATTTCATCATCCTTATTTATTTGATAAAAATTAAGTACAAGGTAATATGGATCTGTAAATCCAGTTCGAATCTCTCCATCCTTATTTATTTGATAAAAATTAAGTACAAGATAATATGGGTTTGCAAGCTCAAAGGGCTTTCACTTGAAGAAGTGTATTAGAGAATAATATAAATTATATGCTTTCATTTGAGGGGGTGTGTTAGAGAATAATTTAAATCATATACTGAGACTTTACTTAACAGCTTAAACTTTTGGGTTGAGATGGTTCTTTGATATTGTATTAGAACCTTAATGACCAAGCGGTCACGAGTTTAAATTTCATCATCCTTATTTATATGATAAAAATTAAGCACAAGGTAATATGGGTCTGCAAGTCCAGTTCGAATTTCTCCATCCTTATTTATTTAATAAAAATTAAGTACAGGATAATATGGGTCTACAAGCTCAAAGGGCTTTCACTTGAAGAAGTGTATTAGAGAATAATATAAATTATATGCTTTCATTTGAGGGAGTGTATTAGAGAATAATTTAAATCATATATTAGGACCTTACTTAACAGCTTAAACTTTTGGGTTGAGATGGTTTTTTGATATTGTATTAGAGCCTTAATGACCAAGCGGTCACGAGTTTAAATTTCATTATCCTTATTTATTTGATAAAAATTAAGCACAAGGTAATATGGGTCTGGAAGCCCAGTTCGAATCCCATCATTCTTATTTATTTGGTAAAAATTAAGCATAAGGTAATATGAGTCTGCAAGCCCAAAGGGCTTTCACTTAAAGGAGTGTATTAAAAAATAATATAAATTATATCTTAAAACTTCACTTAATAATTTAAATTATTGAATTAAAATGTTTCTTTTAACATAAATAAAGACATAAAGTCCGGAATAGCAGAACAGCAGGAAAATGAAAGGCTAGTTTGTTCAACTCATGAATGCTTGAGTTAAGACAGTACTCGCTACAACTTAAACAGAGCTTAGCACTCCAATTCTGCACAGATTTATATTCCATTAAGCATTTTTTTTTCCCCTTTCAGACATGAACAACACCTGGATCAGTTCTTGGGGCCAAAATTAGATTTCTAATGGAAGATAACTACAACTAATTTTTCTTTAACCATTCAACTCGTTTGGTGACCATTTATAGATATCAACACCTGGAGTTCTATTTTGCCACTTGATGGAATGGATAGATTAATGTACGATCTTTTTGGCTAGAGACAGTCTGTTCGATCTCTTAAATGGTGCGAGCCACTTGCATAAGAGATGCCAACTTTACACTTACCCATTAATTATGGTCCCATTGATGTAAAGGGACGGACACCAACCTTCATGACTTGTGAGCTTCAAATACGAACCAGGGTTATTATCTTTTTTTTTTTCATTAATTATGGTACCATCCAATTTTATTTTTAGTTTTTAGTTTTTTTATTTTTTTTTCTATGGAGTATTAATTTAAGAGCTTTACCCACTAGGATAACAAAAATTGCCACTGATGAATCCCACGGCATATGTACGCAATGCCCATGAAAACACGACTTGTTTACACAAGCAACAAACACCACATAAATTTCTCTCTTGGCCATTTAATATTCTTGGACTTTTGGCTAAAGAAAAAACAAACAAAATCACGTAAATTTCTCTCTTGGCCACTCGATTCTTGGACTTTTGGCTTATTCATCAACACCAGTTGTTCAATGGTCCCATTAATTAAATAACCACTGAAATTTCTAAGGAATGCTCAATATTTTCTCTCCATAATCTCGTCCAAGGCCTTCGTGAAAGACACAACGGGGAGACTTTAACCATCAAAAAGCCAAGTCTACGTTTAATTTTCCACTGCAATATAAACCAGCAACTTATTGGACAAACAAACAAAATCACGTAAATTTCTCTCTTGGCCACTCGATTCATGGACTTTTGGCTTATTCATCAACACCAGTTGTTCAATGGTCCCATTAATTCAATAACCACTGAAATTTCTAAGGAATGCTCAATATTTTCTCTCCATAATCTCGTCCAAGGCCTTCGTGAAAGACACAACGGGGAGACTTTAACCATCAAAAAGCCAAGTCTACGTTTAATTTTCCACTGCAATATAAACCAGCAACTTATTGGACAAACAAACAAAATCACGTAAATTTCTCTCTTGGCCACTCGATTCATGGACTTTTGGCTTATTCATCAACACCAGTTGTTCAATGGTCCCATTAATTCAATAACCACTGAAATTTCTAAGGAATGCTCAATATTTTCTCTCTATAATCTCATCCAAGGCCTTCGTGAAAGACACAACGGGGAGACTTTAATCATCAAAAAGCTTAAGTCTACGTATAATTTTCCACTGCAACTTATTGGACAATTCTTGATTCCTTGCAGTCAAACTGGGAAGCCTTTCGGCTGTCTTTTACACGTTAAAATTTAGTGGGAGGATCTCGTAGAGACTGGAAATGTCTTGGCACGGATTTGGACTAACACGAATCACTAGCACATGTACATTTCATGGCCTCGCTAAAAATTGCCATCAAAGTCACTATTATCTCGAGAAGTAGTAGAATTTCCTAGGCTTCGCGCTGCTACCTTTTGATTTGGCAAAATTCTGTTCAATTTAATTCATTAAAAATAATTGAAACTTCCAAGATCAAATATGATATTGAAACCAGAAAGTAGCCTAGGTGTGTTTTTTAAAATTTTGATCCCTAAAGTTTTTGCATTTTGCATTTTGATTTTGATTTTTAATTTTGATCTAAAATTTTATTTTATTTACTTTTTAGTTCATGAATATGAGATTAAAAAAATCACCAAAAAACTTGAAAAAAAATAGAAAGTTATTGGTTGATAATTTCCGGACAAAAAAAAAAGAGATCTTTGTATTAATGGAGAATTGATGTGCAGATTGGATAGCAAATCATAAGGGTATGTTTCAAATTATAGTAGTGATTGCGATTTAAAGTATTTTTCGTTTAAAAATGTTTTAAAATAATATTTTTTAAAAATTGACAAAAGTCTTGAATTTTATTTTTATTTGTTTTTTAAAAATTGGAAAGGCAAGTATACTATCATGGACTAAGATAATATTTGATATTGTAGTAATGATTTTTTTTCAAAGTATTTTTTGTTTGTAAATGTATTGAAATAATATTTATATTTTACATTATTATATCAAAATGATGCAAAAATACTAAAAAACAAATTTTAATTTGAAGCCAAACAAATAATAAGAATATTTTCACCTTGGATTGTATCTCTTCATCTTTAAAATTGTATCTAAAAAACATAACTAATAAAGTGTAATTAATTAATCAAATGCTGGAATTATTAGAAGTCAATTCACCAACAACTTAAAAATTCAACCTCTTTGATAAAATTACTTTTTATATAAAAAAAAGTTGAATTTTCCATGAATGATTGGTGAGAGAATTTTTATTGATTTCATATAATAATAATAGTTTTTTTTTGTAACAATAATACCGAGAAAAAATAATCACAAGTATAAAAGACAAAATTCAACCTCTCCTGATTCATGTGTTAGGTTGGAATCCTTAAAACTGTTTTTGCCACAGTTCTTCGACTAGGTTCAGGAATTCATTTTATAAAAAAAAATACAACTATATCTTCGAGCCAAACACGTGCTTGAGTGATTCTTGGCAATCAATTCCTGGATCAAGACAATAAGGTCCAGCCAGAGATAAAACCTGATGCAGCGTTGTGTCCCGCCGAGAGAGGCCACCAGGCAAATACTAAGATCATTTTTTATTTTATATTGTAAATGTATTTTTAAAAAAGGTTGATTTTTTTATTTAAAATTAAATTTTTTAGTATTTTTAGATTATTTTAATGTACTAAAATCAAAAATAAATTTTAAAAAATAAAAAACATTTTATATATATATTTTTAAATAAAAAATATTTTAAAAATGATTGTAATTTTAAACTGGCAGTGCACTATACCGAACTATATTATCAACAAGATTTTCCTCGTATGAATTAAAGCATTCTGCATTTGACACAGCTTGAAAACATCTTTCTTCTTAAATTATTATGCCTGTGTTTTTTAAAATCTGAATATTTGAGAATTGTAATTTTTTGTTTTTTTTTTTCGGGCAATTCGCCTAGTACATTCTATTTGAGTACTCTAATTTGTCTCCAATATCTCCTACCTCTTATCAAATACTGACATGTAAACTGCTTGCATGGTTATCAGTTTCTTTAAAATGAGTGTTGGATATATGGCTTATGATCATATTTTTATTTTTCCTTTTTTTTATTTTTTTTCTTAAAAAATTGTGAAAAACAATGAGGAAACTAATTTAAGGACTGGGAGACGAACTAGTTCATAAGGGTTTTTTGTTTTTTATTGGCAACTCAGAATCCAGAAGTAATTCTCCTTGATGCTTGAGAAAGATGCCTACAGATGGGAATGAATGGAGTAATTCGAAATCTTCTTCTCATAAAGGGGATAGCAGATAAGCTAATGATGTTGGGTTGTGATGGAGATTCATCTCAACCAACAGATGCATTGTGTCTTGACAATGGAAGATATTTATCATGATCAACTCTGGGCTCCAATCGCTAAACAAAGATGTGATTATGTGTGATTTGCAGAACATGGTGGAATTGAAAGACGTATTGGTCTAAATATTTCTAATGAAGATGAAGAGCTGCATAGAGTGGTCGAATTGAAAAAAGAATTAATGGAGAAACAGAAACGGGTTCTGATTTTAGATGGTATGAGGGAGACTTTTGACATACAAAAGCTGGGAGTTCCTGTCCAAGTTAAGGGATATCCGCAAGCTGATTCTTACAAACCGATCAGAAAAGATTTGTCTATGGATGATGTTTCCTATTTACTTTGCAACAACCCTTCCTTCATCACCATCCAATCCCATCACTGGAAAACTTATCCTCTTTGATCTCAATGCCCTTCTGCCATCCCCAAATATATGTAGGAAAACTGAACTTGTGTTCATGTATATTGTTCGTGCCTTTAAATAGGCATTTCATACATTACAGGTCATTACTTCTTACTATATATATACATGATTTGATACAGAAATTATGGAGATCATGACATAAATGAAATGAAGAATTATAGCAGGGGATCTCTCAATAGAGTAATGTGTGCAGAAGATCAATGCAGGATTTCTGCCCTTGAATCCTGTATGGAATTGTTGCATATATTTTCATATTTCTTCATCCCCCCTCAAGCTCAAGGCGGGGCTGGACCGAGGCAGAGCTTGGCGCGATTCAATGCAAACGTTGCAGCGCAAAGTGATTTGGTGAAAATATCCGCAATTTGAGCAGATCCTGGAATATGAGCCAAGGAAAGAGCACCACTTGCAACTCGTTCGCGGATAAAGTGAACATCTATTTCAATGTGTTTTGCACGATGATGAAAAACTGGATTTTTAGCCATATGGATGGCACTAATATTATCACAATAGAGCTAAGGAGAAGGAACACGGTGGCCAATAGTGGTGAGTAAATGGACAAACCACATGAGCTCAGCTGTAGTGGAAGCTAAGGCGCGATACTCTGCCTCAGCTGTTGACCAAGACACCGTGGCCTGCTTTTTAGCACCCCAGGATATCAAATTTGTGCCTAGAAAGATAGCGAACCCCGTAGTGGAACGTCGGTCATCCCTACAGCCAGCCCAATCAGCGTCACAAAAACCACGAAGTTCATGAATAGGATTGCGAATGTAATGCAGTCCAACATTGAGTGTCCCCTTC
>Ga0325410_1006750_pt1 | contig 12582 bp, 1 predicted proteins | sample PopdelMetagenome_16_FD_206182 | JGI IMG/M metagenome (GOLD analysis project Ga0325410, IMG submission 206182) | Populus deltoides microbial communities from Bellville, Georgia, United States - Xylem-PdIQD-R3 | ecosystem: Host-associated > Plants > Phyllosphere > Stem > Wood/Secondary xylem... | reverse complement strand
ATATGATCTTATTTATTTTAGGTTGATTCAACTTTGAGTAAAAAAAAATAAAATTACTGGTCATTCAATAATGCAACATGCATGTTTTTATAATCAATTTGATCCCCAATTCAATTGGGAACTGATGTCTACAAAGAGATCACTTGGGCTTAAAAAAAGTTGTTTAGATTTATCCATTGTTTGTTTATTTTATTTTGTTTTTGAGAATTTTATTTCATTTGATCGGATCAAAAATGCTATTGATTTCGAATTAAGAAATAGAATTTTACTTATTTCTACTTAAATACATATATATTAACATATAATATGCTAATATATGATATGTTTTTCATCTTCCTTGTAAAAATCACATGCAGTGATCGATTCCGTCAATTTTTTTTTATCTCCCCGTGAATTATACAGGGATCCCCGTGAATTGTACAGGGAGAGAATTTTCCGATCCTCTCCTTTTGATATAGGTTTTGAGATCTTCATTTGCTTCTTTTATTCTTGCTCTGGTTGTATTGGCGAAAAACAATTGATTTATTGTCCTTTGAGGTCCTTCTATGTTTTTTGATACATTAGACTCCCATTTTTTTAACAATTGTTCCTTGTTACTGGTCTATTTTTTTTCAATGTTATGCACATTTGTTCTACTAAAGAGGTTAATTTAGATCCTTGCTCCTTTTAATTGTGCTCGAGAATGACTTTAATTGTGCATGTCCGTGTTCTTAATGGTTTTTAGTTTGTCATCTTTTGTTCACCAAGGGTTTCAGCTATTCTTTCTTCAGCTTTCTACTTCAGGCTTCCATTCCAATTTTTTTATTTATGTGGATATTCGAGTTAGTTTATATATACCACAACTAATTTCACAGCCTACTAAACACCCTGCAAATTCAAAATTCAATGAGGATGTTTCTGAGGATGATTAGATTTTCAAAATATTTTTAATTTAAAATAAATAAATAAAATACTTTTTTAACACTTTAAAATACAAAAAAAATAGAACCGGTGTTTGAAAAAATATAATAGTGGTTGTATTTTAAATATTTTTTTATTTAAAAATATATTAAAATAATATTTTTTATTTTTTAAAATTATTTCATATCAAAATTATTTAAAAATATCACAATAAATATTATTTAAAAATAACAAAATTCAATTATTTTCGAAAATACTTTTAAAACAATATAAAAAAACAAGCTCAAAATTTTCAAAAAAAAATATAATTACACTCCAAAATAGCGTTCACGTTTTCGTTACAAAGACGAAGGCCCTTGTCCGAGGCACTTGGAGTTTGGGTTGTAAGCTGTGACAAAGTTCGGCTCAGGACCAAAGACTCAATGCCTTGATGCTAGTCAATTTCGGTGAAATTGGATTTGTTGAACGACCGAGGGCAGGAGTAGAGTCGAGTCATGAACACGCAATTCAGACCATGTTGGGATGGAACTGGAATCGGGTTCAAGGCACCTAAGCTCCGAGTTAATTCATGGTATTCGAAAAATAAAAATAAAAGTTAAATTAATATAAAACAGAAATCAAACAGAGCGGTTTTTTATTTTAAAGAAAGGGTATAAATATATATTGTTTGGAGAGATGGATCAGAATCCTGGCTTGGTTTCTCCGAAGAGAAAGGTCGCTCAGTTTATTCAGCTTCGATCATTTGGGGAAAAAATCATCACTTCCATCTCCAGCAAACATCATCTTTCTTTTCAGATAAGAATACAAATTTACATCAAAATCAATTTTTAAAAAAAAAAACGTATTTTCAAAGCAGGATCGGTTGCCAATAACCAATCAAAAAAATAAATAAAAAAATCTGGGATTTATTTTCTCTCAGACAAATGCCTCGTATTGTCGTCAAGGAGAATGGAATGGATATATATCGGACTCGTCATCTGGTTTCATCATCACAGAGAAAATTAACCCCAAACTAACATGAAATCAAAAGGATACTGTAAAACAAATAAGAAGATCTAAAAACACAAGACAGCAAAATTTAATAAGAAGGCGGCGAGCACAGAGGAAGACTATCTACACGAGAATCAGATGTGAGCTTATTAAGCATCGGCTCCCTCTCTTTTATAGGCGCTGTGCCGTTTAGGGTTTAGGGTTTTCTTTTAACATTCTATATGAAACTACGCTAATGCCCCTGGCCGCTAGGAGTATTTGGTTCGAGCGGAACTCACTCCCGAGAAAATAGGATGATTTTTTGCATATATATTATTTTCATTCATGTAGTCTTTTTGAGTAAATCTGCACGAGTAGAGAAAATAAACAAATAAATGACTGTGAATTGGATTGACTAGCTATTTTTATTTTTTATACTTCATATTGGAAGACTTTCCTGTTATTACTTGTGTCTAATAATTCTATTTATTTGAATAATTTTTTTTTTAATTTAATAGTTATTCATGCTAATAAAACATTAAAAAATCATTAATAATAATTAAAGGTCAAAATAAAAAATAAAAAATAAAAAAAATAAATATAAATTAAGATGTTTGATTTCACAATACAGGCTATATATCCAATTATATTTAATAACTTTATTTTCTATAATAAATTATTCATTTAATCAAATAAAAATACGATTGGCTTGTGCTACACCATGTGTCATAGTAGAAAATGTCTATATATCGCTAACATGTTTCCTAAAAAAATAAATAAATTTTAACCATGAATTTAAAATCAACTGTATATTATACAATATTTTCATTTAATATTGAGACGAATACATATTAGATTTATTTAAGTCTATTAGGATTGATATGCAAAACCTGCGAGGATAATTTTGTAAAAAAACAAATTGAAAACCTAAATCCCCAATTAACTTTATGTTGAAATATGAAATTAGTAAAAAGCAGCACTCAATGAAAAAAAAAACTCAAGTTAACCGACCAAACTCACAATGCAGGTTATCTATATCATCGAATTCGATAAATCTTTTATCCCATAAATTATTTTTCATTTAATTATACAGAAATAAAGTGAATGAGTTTTCTTTTGCATTAAATATTTTTTAAAAAAAACATGACAAACACGCGAGATTAAAATAACAAAAGTAGATCATTAATGATAAAATAGTGAAATTGTAGTTTTTTAGTTTTAAGTTAAATTAAAAAAATAGATTGTCAATAACAAAGGTTGCGATTTGTTTTTTAAGAAAAAAATATTAAGGGACAAGAAATGCATTAAATAAAAATATAAAAGGAAATAATAGCCCAGATATTATGGCTTAACCCTTCAAACCTGCGTTCTGGTTCATGTGCTCAACTAGGATCAATAATTTTATTTCTTAAATTTATATTTGTTCTAAATACAAAATAAAATGAAAAAAAGCTCAGGCTTGCATATGGGTTTGGTTGTATTTTTTCTTTAAGAGAGGTGAGCGATATTTAAAAATAAAAAGTCGACACTTCATCTGCAAGTCCAAGTTCCAACCATTATAGTATGCCACCACTGTAGTAGCTGGAAAATAACTCTACAAAATCATGGTAGTTGTTTTTTTATTAAAAAAACTAATTTTTAAATCATTTCAATCTCATAACATCTTACCACCACTCTTATAACATCTAGAAACCAATTCATTAGCCCCAAAAAAATCCTAAAATATCAAAATCAAAATCAAATTAGGTTAGGTTTTTCTTCCCTAACTTAGAATTGTTTTTAGGCAACATCATAACTCTAAATAACTACCACCAAAATCATCTCATTATATGAAACCCATGAATACCAAGAACAATTATTTTGGTACTCGAAAATGACATAAACAACTATTTTGGTAGATTTCCTTTTTTATTATCGGAATTCAACAATCTTTTTTTCTCCTCTCCTAAACCATGAATTGAAAATAATAAAAATAAATTTTTATACCAAAATCAAAACTAAAAAAATTCAAGAGACCAAATGGGTAAGATTTTTAAAGTTGGAGAACTAGTTGAACTATTCTTCAGAACTTTGAACCCACTATCTATGTTAGCATCTTTTCCACGTTAATCCTTCTTTTTCAATCTTGTCTGTGGTCAATAGATTTGAATTTGTTGTCATTTAACTGGTCCTAAAATGAATGTAATTATATATATATATAAAAAAATTAAGGATCAAAATATTTTTTTAAAAAATAATAAGTCTGAGAGAATAAACAATGCAAATCCCCTATGTAAAATTCCCATACCTTTTATTGTTTGTTAATTATACTTTCCTGCGTTTGGTTTGCTTGGAATGAAAATGAAATGGTAATAAAAAATTGATTCCAGTTCAAAATAAAAGTAAAGAAGATTGTTTTTTTAATTAATTTTAATTTCGATGAATTCTTAATGATAACAAATAAATTAAGTAATCTTTTTTTCTTTTCTTTTAATCGTAATAAACTAGTATTTCATTGGAAATATAATTGATTCATGCCATTGGTGAACCAAACAAAATTCCATGAGAACCCCCTTTTCTCCCAATTCTATGAGCAACATAGCAAACACAGCATTAACCATTTTCGATTCGTTGGTGATTTGGGCCCAATCCTTGATTTTGTTAAAATTTAAATGAACAGAACCCAAAAAATTAGAAAAACATGCCAAAATCCGCCATGTGAAACACAGTTCCTCTCAATTATAACTGACAAATCGTTGAAATAAACACAATGCACCAAAATATCTAACATAAGCCACTAAATGGAGATCGGTTTTGATGATCCCATAAATAAAACATGAAGCTATTACTGGCTGATACTACTGTTCGAATTGCAGTTCAAACTGAAAAAAATTGTAGCGGTATCGTTGTAGTTAGCTAAATGCTCAAACTAAGTTCCAACTGTTGTTACAAAAACTCTGCCCTAAGCCATGGACATTTTCGTCTTCCATCCAAGTAATTGGCAGCATCTGCATTTTTAAACACAGAAACTAAGCTTCTTCATGACTTTGGCATAGGCTGCAGGGACAGTAGATGGTTGTCTAAGTCTACGTCTTGATTTCTTTGACTGCATCAAACATAAAATTTCTGTTGATCGCAAGTGAAAACATCTAATAGCAAATCACAACCCGAATAATGAAATACTAACTGTCAGATCATAACAAGAGGATTTTCTGCTGGTAATTACAATTTTTGGAACCTGAAGGGTGGGGGGGGGGGGGCACTTCACAAATAAACAGCTCAAGTTGTGTTCATCTTATTTCTGATTGAGTGAAGTTTCAAACCCATCAACACCACTTCTCCATTCAGGAAAAGATCTTCAAAATGCCACCTTCTTTGGGCGATGTATCTTCCACCGTCATTCCTCAGGTTGGGTACTAAGGCAAAATATGATTTACAATGTGCTAGGGGATACCATGGTACAGTAAACAGAAGCTAATAGGATATTTTTGTCCGCCATCAATAAAACTCTTCAACACCACAATGCAAATGAAAAGAAAATCGAGTTGAGCACACCAGGACCAAAAGAGATCCTAAATGCAATGACCTAGGATTGGCAAATGACACCAAAAGTATACTGTTAAAATCAAGGGCTGAACTAATAAACAATGTGATTGAAACATGTAGAAATCAGATCAACATTGCAAACTTTCACATGACGCATAAATGAAACTGGGCCACCTAAAAGGGTATTTCACAGTACTAAAGGAGGCTTCTTATTTTCAAACTCAGAATGCAATATAACATGTTCAGCGTAAACTTGATCAATAAGAGGAGTGTAGTCAAGCAGTAGTCTCCATCCTTTCTAAAGCATCACTACAACTTTGCAACAGGCATAACTTACAAAATGCTAAGTAGAATTAGCTTGCACTTTATGTAACGAGAAACCAACTATATGTATCAAATGCTGGGAGACATGCAGCAAAATACCATTTCAGTTTCAACAACATGAAAGGAAATAAAAATGAAAGTGTGAAAATACTATAAGGCATACCTTCAAGTGCGCATTATGATTCTTGCCCTCCCTCCAGCGACGAATAGTCCCATCATTCATTGTCCTAAACCTGTCCTTGTACGACCTGATCGATACAAACTAAACCAGTAATTCACAAAAATTTTAAAAACACTTTTAAAGAAAGAAAAGAAACCAAGTAAAACAACTTAAACTCACGAGTAAGCCTTCATTTTAAACTTTTTGACTTTGGAGGTGAGTGGAGTCATTGGCTTCCTGTTCTTTTTCCGCTCCCTTGATGAAACATGACGCACTTGCACCAACTGAAGGCACACCAGAGCGAAAATCCTCTTAGAAGGAAAAAAAAAATTCAACAATTGCATAATAAAAAAAACTAATGATTCAGATTTACCATCAACTGGAAAATTTCCAGAATCATGTTGATTGTTAGCAGGGAAAAAGAAGGGAACATATGGGAAAGCTGAACTCAAGTCAACAGAATTATGCTCACCCGTCAAAATTTCAACTTCTCTATCCTATTTTAAAAGTGGTTGATGGGAAGGTACATGAAATCTAGCATTTCTAATGTGTTAGTTATATCCAACATGGCTGGGATGCACCGCGTGACTTGTCAAGTGTTAGACCAAATTAGACATGGGTTCTTCAAATTCTTTTTCAGAATTCAACTCCTTGGCAATAATGACTATACCCTTTTGGACAATAATTCTACAAGCATTAGTTTCAGGTCAGCCAGTTTGCAAGATGGAAAAAAAATGGTTGACATTTGGTGCAAAATTATTGAATCAAATATAGAATGAGGTACAAATTGTACGACCTGAAAATAACAGTTCATGCAAAGACTGAACTACGAATAACTAAATCAGAACAAAAAACCATTTCTTTGCGGCATTTCGTCGGTAAACATGCATACAATAAATAATAAAAAAGAGAATAATCATATAAAAACAGAACCAAAGAAACCCATAAACCTTACAGGGTGGGAGAGTGGAGACAGACGAAAAGAGGGAAGAAATGGTAGCGAAGGAAGCTGAATTGGTAACGAAGAAGATGTGTTCAAAAGGGACCCATTAAGACTCCATTTACTTGAAGCAGCGGCGAAATGGAGAGGCCGGTGATAAAATTGCGGAGACGAGTAGAGAAGGCGATGTGAGGAGGAAACAGGGGCTAAAGATCGAAGCTTTGTGCACAATCTCTGCATTTCGAGAATAAAAATTATGGGTTTTGATTTGATTAGAAGGTGAAACTGGCAGGCGTTTTAACCAGTGCTACTCGATTCTTTCATGGGTTTTTGCCTTCGGTATGAGGATTGTGGTTTGAGGTTGGATGTTTGGTAGATGGGTTAATTAGAAGCCTTACTGTTGGGGACTTGTTTGCCCGTATCGAGTTAGGACTGTCCATGTCTTGGACAATGTGGTGAGGGTGACTTCACCAATCATCAATCTTAAAATGGGTTAATTGCACCCACAGTCCCTCTACTATACAAGTTTGATTAATTGAGTCTTTTTACTGCTATTTTGATTATTAAAGTACCTCTACAGTCCATTCCATTTACAATCAGCATCCTGAAATATGCGATGATGTTACCAATGATTTGTTATCATTCACATCAGTCGTCTCTAAAATGGAGAAAAGTTTGGTAAAACAAATTGATAGTCTAAATCTTTCATTTATTAACACAAAATGATGATTTAATTTTTTTTTTTTAAAAAAAACCTGGTGTTGTTATAGTCCATAAAAGTGAAGAAAAAATAACACTAAAATAATATTTGATTATTGACTTGTAATGAAAATGAGTGTTTGATTAAGATATAAACATAAAAATAAATCTACAAAATAATTTTAAATTAAATTTTTGTATTTTTAAAATAAAAAATACATATAAACAATGTCTCTAGAGACAATAATTATTTTTTATTCTTAAAATATCCTTATAAAAAACTTTCAATTCTAAAACTATTCACTTCAAACAAGGCTCGGGTTCACCAGTCAAGGCTCGGGTCACGGGTCAGGCTGACCCGGATTAGTATAAGAAAAAAAATATTTATTATCATAATTTTAAAACCTTATTTGATGGTTGATTCAAGGCAAGGGCGGGGTTACAAGTGAGGTTAGTCGTTGACCCAAATCAACATAAGAACAAAAAATAATTATTATTATAATTTGAAAATTCAACACGAGGATCAACCTAGGATAAGGTAACATGTCAAGAAGGTCAACCCGGGTTAACCTGAGTCAATATAAAATAAAAGTTATTATTATCATAATTTTAAAACTTAATTCGAGGGTCAACATAGGACAAGACTTAGATCATGATCAGGAGGGTTAACTCGAGTTAACTCAGGTCAATGCAAGGATAAAAATTGTTATTATCATAGTTTTTAAATCTGACTTAAGAGTTAACTAGGGCAAGGCTCAAGTCACATGTCAAGAGAGTCAATATATGAATAAAATTTATTATTATCATAGTTTTAAAATCTGACTCAAGATTCGACCCGAGACAAGGTTCGGGTTACGGGTCAAAAGAGTCAACTTGGCTGACCCTGATTTTTTTTTTAAAAAATTAATGAGTTCTTAACCTGTGTTTTATCCCGAGTTGACCTGAGTTTTTAGTCGGGTCAAGTCGAGTCAATTGTTTCTCTATTTTTTCTTAAATTCGGACCAATCCATACCCAACTTAGCATGTTAAGTCAATCATAGTTTTATAACTAGAGTTATTATAATACTATTAATTTCAACAATCAATATAAACTAAAATAAAAATAAATAATATCAAATTATTTTTTTAAACATATAAATTTAACAACAATACATTTTAAGATTTAAATAGACTTTAAGAACTTTTTTCCTCACGTTAGATAGCTTTTGTTTTTTAATCTCGGGTTAAATATGTAAGTTTTTTCTAAAGTTACAACCTTTTTAAAATATTTTTGATAAGTTTATTATCATGTTTTTTTATGATTTAATTAAAATAAAAATAATTTATTAAATCTGATTAGAAGTATATTATTTTTTTTTAAATATGGTTTTAACAAATAAATATTATCTAAAAAAAAGAAATACGGACCCACGGTATTGCGCGGGACACGTCTGGTGCCTATTATTTGGGATCGCACATACAAAATCCCGTAACAACGTTCGCATGTTTTATAATCGTGGGCTAGTTCGACTAATTCTAGATAATGTTTGGATGTTTTTTGGTCTTGGCAATTGTTTTCGATCTTTGCCGTGATCGGAAGACAACAAATGTTTTTGAGGTGCTATTTTAAAAAGGAAAAAAAGGTTAACTTTTAATAATGTTTTTATTAGTTTGGAACGAATTATAAATTCTCAAATTCTGTTGATGATGGTGAGCATAAATGTTTGGGATACGTTTCAAACCGTGTTTTGAAAAATTTAATTTTTTTTACTAAAAATTAATTTTTTATATGTTTTGGATAGTTTTGATGCGCTGATCTCAAAAATAATTTTTAAAAAATAAAAAAAATATCATTTTGATGCATTTCAGCACAAAAAGTACTTTGAAAAACAATCGCAACTATACTCCCAAACAAACTATATAGAAGAATTATACAGAAAATCTTACCTTCAAAATACAAAATTCATTCAATAACTTTATATGATACAATCAATAATTAGATATAAAATGATAAAATGTACTATTTTTTGTTATTCGACAAGCAAGAATATTTTTAAGCTACTCTGAGTAATAATTGAGATCAAAATGTTTTTTTTTAAGTGATATTAGGAATAATGCTAATCCAAATATTGACAATCAAGAAAAGAAGCAGAATTCTTCAATCATCGGGTAAATCTCTTTGCTTAATGGCAAATGTTCTTGCCGTGGTTTGTATAAAATAAGTTTTTGAAATGTAAAAAAATAATATCTAACATTTTAGAAATTTTTTAGAGCTATTATTATTCTTGATATAACAACTTAAACTTAAAATATTTTGATTCAATTCTATTTTTATTTTAAGTTTTAAATTAAATTATATTCAACTTGTTTTGACGTAACTTTATTTATGAGTAAATTTTAAGAAAAAAAATAAAAAAAAAATCAAACTCATTCTAATTAACTCTTCAAATCCAAAACTTGGATTATTAACTTTATTAGATTGAATTAATCTTTTTATTTTATTATATGATTAAAAAAAATAAGAAAAGTAATTCATAATAAATTTGAGTAACAAAATCAATAAAAAAAATCAATAAAAAAAATCAAAGGACGAATAAAAAAAGAAGCCACGAAGCTCTTTGAAATTGCCGAGGTGTATGCGTCCAAGAAAACCCACTTATTTGTGTTATTTTTTTTTTGTTTTTTATAAGGGGCAAATAAACTATTGTTATTTTTTTTTTATTGAAACTAAAATAATTTTACTTTCATTGCGAAATGAAAATGCGAAGTCAACATTGCTTTCCCACGTGTTAACTATTGAATCATGACAAAAAGTTGTTGACCAAATAGCTTAAGAAAATATATTTAGCTTGTTTACTTCGTTTACTTTTCATCATATGTAGAGCACCCCTACGATTTTTTAGTCATGCTGGTATATTTATCCGTGATTCGTTGTTGATTGAATTATTTTTTTTAAATTTGAAGAAAATATTAAAAGTATGGAGAGTTTTTTTTTTGGTAGTATTATTAAATTCAATCAAGTAGTTTGATCTTGAAATCTGTCAACCTGAATCTTTATCTAACTCGAGTTTTTAATTAAATCGCGTGAAAACTGATTTAAAGTGAATTATTTAATTTAATGGGTCTAAAAACAACTTGGATGACCGGTAAAAACATAAAAGCTTTTAAAAAAACTTTAAGATGATATTTTTTTATATTGAAACGATGTCAGATTTGATCGACCTCGGTCACCCTGCGACCTGAGTCATGGACTTCAATAAGTTTAATAAATTTGTTGTTTTTATAAATTATTTTTATTTAATTTCATAACAACATTAAACGCTTTCAAAATCGAGCATCAACCCTAAAAAAAATATTTATTTTAGATCATAATAATCTTATAAAAAGTAGACTAAACATAAACATGAATTTCATTTCTCAACCAACCCAATATTAAAGAAGAGTGAAATAAAAAAAAACAATTAGAAAAATTAAAGGATAAAAAACTTAAAAAAAAAACATATCAAGTTTGATGGGTAAAATCACTAAACCTGTGAATTAGATAACCCGATCAACATGTTAAACCCATAAATTGGGTAGTGGATTTCATTGGGATTAATAACTTATTTTTTTTTCTAAACTATTGTTTATTTAACTGTATAATAACAAAAATAGACAATCGTAAAATCAAGCGTCAAACCAATACTGAGAATTTTTTTAAGATTATAATAACTTTATAGAAAGCAAAACAAAATAAATTATAAAGTTTAATTCTCAATCAGTCCAATATCAAAGGATGAAATCGAAAAAAATAATTTTTTTAAAAACAATTAAACTTGTCATGTTCGTCAACAGGCCCATGAACTTTCTAAAATTTGATAACATGATTTTTTTTTCAAAATTATTTTTTTAACTATATAGTAAAAAAAAATAGACGATCACATAATCAAATTCAATTAGAGAGAGAAAAAAAGTACCTCGCTGAACCCGCAAACCAGGGCAACGAGGGTTACATCGCCAAACTCTCAAACTGAGACATCGACCCCACAAAGTTTAATAACTTAGTTTTTTTTTAAATTATTTTTTATTTAAATAAACTTTTTAAAAAATAGACTATATCGCAATGCTGAGATATTTTTCTAATACCAACCTGGTGCTGAGATATTTTTTTGATACTGCGATAACCATATAAAAGGTAAATTAAAATAAATTATCAATTTTAAATCCTCATAAATACATCATATAAGGACTAAATTAAAAAAAATAATCAAAAGAAAAAAATGGGTCAAAATAATAATAAAAAACACAGTTAATTATTATTGTAATATACTGTGCTATTAATTATTATATTTATATTTATAATTATAATACCACACCACACCACACCACTTGCTTTTGTAATATTTTTTAATTTAGATATATAAAATTCTAATGTTTTAAATCTTTTGGGAAGTTAAAAGACACTTCTATCCATAGGATTTAAAACCAATCTAGAGCAAGTCTTAGATCACATGCTAGTGACTCGGATTGGCCTAATTTTTTTATAAAAAAATTTAAAATAATATTATTTTAATTATTTTTTAAAGTTAATAGGTTTTTTACTAGGTTGATAGAGTCATGAATCAACTTAAGTTTTTTAACCAAATCAAGCCAAATTAATTTCTCTATTTTTTAAAAAACTTGGTATGACTAATAACTTAGGCCACCAGAATCAACCTTCAAATCAGACTAAATTTTTAAAATTATTTTTGACATCATTATATTAAAATAATTTAAAAACATTAAAAAGATTATTTAAATTTTTAAAATATTTTTAAAACACAAAAGTAAACTGTAATTTTATCGTATCTTGGTTTCTCTTTAGCTACAAGCCACTACCATTCAATTGACATCTAAAAAGATTTAGATTTACCCACTCTGCTTTGCAAAATGATCCATGAATATAAAGAATCGATTAATTATAATTCATTAAAAAAAATCTTTATCAAATACACAAATTAAAGCAGAACAGCTTGTCTAATAACACTATAAATAAAAATTTCATATAGGCAACAACACGACCATCTCAAACAGTTAAGGATGGAGTGTACGTTGCCACTGCCACAGT
>Ga0325410_1006749_pt1 | contig 12584 bp, 4 predicted proteins | sample PopdelMetagenome_16_FD_206182 | JGI IMG/M metagenome (GOLD analysis project Ga0325410, IMG submission 206182) | Populus deltoides microbial communities from Bellville, Georgia, United States - Xylem-PdIQD-R3 | ecosystem: Host-associated > Plants > Phyllosphere > Stem > Wood/Secondary xylem... | reverse complement strand
AACAATACTTGAAAAACATATTTTCTACTTGATATTTTACTTACAACCAAATAATGTGAAAATATTAAATTTTAATAAACTACTCTACCAATGCAAGAGATGCCAAAAATAGTGGTTTTGCATGAATATTAATTTATTCCTTTATAATAAGAAAAGAAATATTTAATTAATTAAATTAGCAGATTTAAATATTTATTTTTAATATATTCATATCAAAACTTTTAAATTATCATAAACTCTAATATTTTTAATAATTAATTATAAAAAAATAAAATTAAAATTAGATAATAAAACAAACAAAAAAATAAAGAAAATTTACCTAAAATATAAAGCAAAAAAAAAAATTAATTACTTAACTGTATTACTTGAAGAAAAATTTGTATATTGAAGAGAGCCAAGGAAGGAGCTGGACATATACATGGGAGAGAGGCAGAGAAAGTAAAAGAGAGCAGGGAAAGTAAAAACAATTTTTCAATATGAATCCTTCACTAAATTATTATATTAACATTTTAATATAAAAAATTAAAAAAAAAATTAAGGGGACAATTACCTCTTTGTTCACTCCGCCACTGCCAACCAAAGTCATACTTAAGTTTGGATATTGGTGAATATTGGTGCTTAAGTTTAATTTTAATTCGGGTTTTTGGATTAAGGGAGATTAAAATAACTTAATCTTAGCAGCTAATTGAAATCATTAAAAATTTGCGTGCTGTAAGAACCACATGTATACTGGACGCAAATCCTCGATCGTGTTACTTCGATCGGCTCATTATAGTTTTATTTCTCTTGTTGAGTTTTTATTTTTATTTTTTCAGAGAATCAACTTTATTTTATGTTTTTCACACAAATTATATCAAAGTTTCCTAGATAATTAAGATATAATCTTAATTAGATCACTTGCATTTATTTTTTTATTTAATGCCTTCTCTCCGTAATTTCATGACACGCAGGGATGGATTTGCCAAGTAATTAGTGACAAAAATGCAAGAGGAGCTAGCTAGGGTGACCTTTCACCTTTTTAACAATCTTTAATTAGATCACTACACAAACGCACAAAAAATTAGTGGTAATTAAGCAGATTAATATATATGATTAATTAAGAAAATAAAAAAAAGATAAAACTAAGGCCGGAGGTCAAACCCTACAATAAGGATATATATAATAATTAGTTGTAGCCTTGAAACTTTTTGAAACTTTTGCTCCAAAGTCCATATCTGATTATCTTATTTCATTAATTAATCAAGAATATTGTGGTTGAGGTTTAAAGATAAACACAGATAATTAATTCAATTCTATAATTGAACTCAATGGCAAGCTCAACTTGTCTGTGCTTCTGGTCAACTGCAAGTTCATACCATTAAGCATAATTCATGTGGCTGTGGTTGATGAATTAGTGCTTAACTTTTTCATGGTGGCTAGAGCACTCTGGCTTTATACATCATGATTAACTTCTCCAAGAATTGTAAAATGGCACATGGATTTGCCAACTAATTAATTAGTTAAATATTAGATAATTGACTCACGCTATGCTGCAAGTCCGGTTAAATCTTTCTTGAACGTAAAATAAATATGTTGCTAATGTTTTTTTCCAGCATACAAAAACTTAAATCGTGTGAGGGTTGACTTGATGTAACCCGGTTGAATATGCGGATCCAAAAACAATCCATACAACTCGTAAAACGTAGTTTGATTTAAAAAAAAAATCAAGATGACATATATTTTTTTTAATATTAAGATGACAATATATTGTATTTATTTTGGGTCAACCCGGGTTAACATATCAAATCCGTAACTCGGGTTATGAGACTATGATAACCTCGTAGAAAGCAAATCGAAATAAATTATAAAATCTAATTCTCAATCAAACCAATATTGAAGGATGAAATTGAAAAAAAAATCACTTAAAAAATGACTTAAAAAAAAAGCCAAAGTTAATCAATCAAACTCACGACCCGGGTCATAAGACCGAATTAACTCCTTGGAAAGAAAATCGATTAAAAAATAATTCAATTAAAAAAATAAAAATAACCCAAATCAATCAACCAAACTCATGACCCGGGTTATCAGACTGAGATAACATTATAGAAAGAAAATTAAAAAAATGACATAATTTAACCTGGATTAACCTACTAAATTAATGACTTTGGTCATGAGAATGAGATAACCCCATAGAGAGCAAATTAAAATAAATTATAAAGCTAAATTCTCAACCGCTTTTGTTGGATCCAATGTTGAATAATGAAATTCGTAAAAATCTAGAATTAAAAAATTACACAAAAAATAAGCCAAGTGAACCCGGGTTAACCCTTTAATCACTATTCCTGGTTCATGAGGCTAAGATAATCTAATAAAAATAAATTAAACAACTTATGAAACCTAATTCTCAATTAAACACAATATTAAATGTTGAAATTGGAGGAAAAGCTAATAAAAAAACTGAGTCTAATCCGTCAAACTTGCGACCTAGATCATGAGACAGGGACAACCCAATAAAAATAAAATCTAATGTTGAAGGACACATGACTCAAGTCATGAGACCGAGATAACCTTTTAGAAAAAAAAAATTAAATGACCCAAGTTATCCTCACATAAAGCAAATCAAAACATATTATGAATCTCAATTCTCAATCTACATAGTGTTGAAAATTAAAAAAAAAATTAATTAAAAATAAAACATAAAAAATAAATTGAATCTACTTGCGTTAACTTTTTAAGCATTATTAGTTAGGAGACTGAAATAATATAATAAAAGTAAACAAAACAAATTAAAAAGTTTAATTTTTATTCAATTTAATATTGAAGGATAAAATTAAAAAAAAAATAATTAAAAAACCTCAAGTCAATAGGGTTAATATATCAAATTAAATTAACTTGATAAACTTGGTATGCATATTAGAGTGAGATAATAAATAAAAAAAATTAAATCTACTATTAAAAAATAGTGCTTTTTGAAGAGGGAGTTTTCTTTTAGTTTATAATTAATAATTTTTAGAGCCAATTAAACAAAGCTAACACATTGTTAAAAAATCTGGGCACATGCTTGCAATTGAAGCCAAAGAACCATGTGTTTTTCACTTGCTTTTTAATCTCTCTCTCTCTCTCTCTCTCTCTGTCTCCCTCTCTCTCTCGCTTTTATTTATCAGCACCTTTCCATAATTTCAATCAAAATGTAGGTATCACTGCTCATCAGCGGTGATAGAGATAGACAGATACACAATGAGGTATAAGCCCGTTTTCAACTAGCCAGTTAAGTTGGCGTGTCAAAATCCACCATTTCCCATCAAAGTCTTTTCAGGAACTAGTTCTGAGTTTTGACACGAACTTTGGATTTGTAGCTAGAGGCAGTCATTCTCAGATCACAGTCATTATATATCTAGCGGCAGGCTGCAGTTTTGGAAAATCAACAGTATCTTGGAATTTGTTTATACGTGAATCAAAAGCAGCCTGAGAAATTAATTGGTTATCCGTGATCTAGGGAACTTATTCGAAGATCTTCAAGGATGAAGATTAATGGAGCACATGAACCGCATGCCATGTTATATATGTGCAAAATATTGCATGCCTCTCCTGTGTCGGGTTTCAAGTTTTGAAGAGTTATGATTTGCTCTTTGACACGAACAACTGGGCAGTTCATGTCATACCATGCAGAGTTATATATTCGCATGAAATGTTGATGTCTGATCAACCCTGAAAGAGACAAGCGAGGGATGGCCATTGTAGATTGATTCTATGCTTTTGAGGTGCTTTTTGGACGGCAGGTTTTTTTCAATTTTTTCAACCAGAAATAACTTTTTCTCCCCACCCCCCCGCCCCCAATGACTGGGATCTCAAGCGTTCAAGGCCAGTACAAGACTCATCAACATGTTAACATTGTAGATCTATTGATAGTAAGAAAATCTATGCATGGTTAAGTTGTTGGTTGGTGAACAAGCAAGCGTCCTTTAAGTCAAAGGCTAGAATATGTATAAATCTTTAAGCGAGACTAAAATTCTTGAGGTTAGTGAAAAGAAGATTCAGTAGTATCTTTCATTTTGTTTTCTTGTGCCAAAATAATGACCAGGATGTAACTATATATTTAAGAACTCCAAACGTGGTTAAATTAGCAGGAAAAAAGAAAAGAAAAGAAAAGAAGATTCGTGTATCTTCATCCTGTTTCCCTGACCAAAACAGTGCTTGTGTATTATAAATGCAGTGTAAATTACTCCTGTTGCAGCAACATTTCAGAAATCTAAACGTGATTGAAAGTAATTAGTGTGCTTTTCTTTTTGCAGTCTACTTTAAGCAAGGAAGTGCGCCAGCATCACTTGGTAGTCGTTCATCCGCATCATCTTCTTTCCTTTTTTTATGTCTAGAAAAGATGACATAGCTATAATTGGACTCCATTCACCTATTGCTATTGCCATCTTCAATGTCACCACGAGCTCATCTTTATCACCACTCCATGTCATATCATCGTTCGTCCTGCATATATTGATTCTGATGGCTTCTTTATTCGATTCATTTAATGCCAGCTTTAGCATGTTGCATCTTAATCCATAATGCCGTCGTCGTCGTCATCATCGTTATATTCCAAAAAAGATTTATTGTCAAAGGTTTTTAAAAAAGTAAAGTTAATCTGTAGGGAAGTAAACAAAGATGACCACAATTTTCACATGATGAAAAATGGAATAGAAAAACACTTAGCTTTTTTCCTAAGATTTGCCCTGGATCGCTTCTTATCTTTTTGCTGTTTATTCTGTAAAAAGCCGTGTCTTAAAACGAGCCCATGAGTGCTTTAAGAGTATAGCTATCAATGAGCCACTATAATTTGGTTGCTGAGTCAGGCAGGATCGTGTTTGATCTTTAAATGGAAGGTTTACAGGATTGATGGTTTATAACGTGGTTGCTCAATTGCCACAAGCACAAGCTAGGCGGTCCCTTGAGCCACTATAATTTGGCTAATGGTGCCGTCAACTGTTGCCAACGCAACATGAAGCATGTCATTTCATTTCTTTTAAGCAGGTCCAAAAGAACAAGCAACCACAGCCGCATTAAGCAACATTTTTCCTGTTAAATCAACAAATCACGCATTTAATTTCTAATGCTTTTCTTTCAACATGTATCCATCCATATAGTTCACGCATTTTTTGCAACCACATATACCCCACACATTCTCATCCCTACAGGACAAATTAGCTGGGGGAAAAAGAATTAAGAGCAGCAGCAGCAGCAGCCGCCACCATGGTAGGAGCACTAAACACTAAACACCATAACAATTTCCTCTGTTAGCCCTGTTAACCATAGTGATGCAAACTTGGGATTTAACAACAATGCATTAGAAAGGTGTCCACTACAATCTTTCAATCATTGAGCAAGCGAACATTCAGAACAACTGCATGCCGGATAAGTTGACTTTCTAATGTTCAAATTAAATGAATCCTTCGTGGCTTGATCATATTTGAAGCCTGCATCAATTCAACGAGCATTTGAAAAATGTATGAAAGCAGAAAACCCAAAAAAACCATGGAAGTTCAGATTGTTGTTGGCCCAACATATATAACAAAGAAGCATGCCTGGATTAAATCTATGAGAACATCTGTGGGAAAAAGACAAAGAAACATCAAGACTTCATCTAAAAATCAAGGTAAAAAAGCATACATACGATCGCCCTCGTTATGAAAAGCGTTAACTGTCTTGTTTAGGCACCAAAGAACAAATGGAAGTGTGACAACCCACAAATCCTCAATCACAATTCAAATTTTAAAGATAAATAATGACGGCAATTTTGATGATAGAAAATGGAATCCACTAGCATGAACTTTAGTGGGTTGGAGAAGATGAGTGCAACAGCCCACTAAATCACTCATGCTTTTGAAGGAAAACATGTGGACGCAGCAGTGTTGACTCTTAATGAACAAAAGTGAAATGGAAACCTCATAAGGATTTGGATTAGATTACCGACAACAGAACTGAGTGTACATGTATCCAATGAGATTCTTTGACATTTATACTTAGACAATGACTCAGAACTAAACCCTGTTGAAGTGGACATAAACCTGATATCTCAGAAGATAAGGAGCCTTTTGGGCAGAGAAGTAGCCTGTATGTTGCTTAGGAAGATCTCAAGGTCATTCTATATTCCGCATTAAGACTACCTCTAATTTTCCCGTGCAAAATATGAAAACTGGAGGATGCAACTGCAGTCCTAACAAAGATATCCCATGCCTTGAAATTCAGGGACCATAGCTTCAATTCCCGGAGATTGTGTGTGTACGTCTCTGTGTGAGTGAGAGAGAGAGAGAGAGAGCGAAAATCTTGAGAATAAGATGACATAAACAAAACCATTTCTCCAAGACATTCTGTGGAGAGAGCCACCCACCCATTACCCTTAGCCCCCTCACTCCCTTGATTATGTAGTTGGAAAATGGTTCAATTCAAGCATAGAGGATTCAAGCTACATTTCCCAACTGTTCGACAAAGGGTGGGTTGTGAAACAACTCCTTACCTATGACAGATATTATTCCATTCACAGTGGAAGCTGTTCCTCCATACCAATGTAGCTTCCAACCAGTGCTATTCGTGTCATTAAAGCTGGCACACACCAGAGGATGAAAAAACACATTAGGGGGCAGTTAAACCACAATTTTTTCCTTTTCTGTCTTAAGCAGACCCAGCAACAGTTAACCTAAATGAAGTGCAACTGAGAAGAAGTTGATACTGTTCATACAGCCTACAGTTTCTCTTCGGATATATCTTAATCAATTCTCTTGGGGCCCTAATTTATCAGTCAAAATTACTTAATGAAAAAATATTTCAATCTATTTATCAACGCTCCAACATTACACTCAAGATATCATTTAAAAAAAAAAAAAACAAATCCTCAAAACATAACCACTAGATACCCCCTGAACAATCTGGCAGTCTGGTTCCTCAAGGTCATAGTTACCAAGCATTTAAATGTTGGTGTACCGAACTGCAGCCACAAGTCCAAATTTCTAAATGCACTGTCTTCAAAAAATCTATTGAACATGTACAGGAATAAAAGGAGAGCCTGAGCCACTGGCTAAGATTCTTTAACACCTCAACGGTAGTTATAAAAAGCGTGCTAGTCCCGTGCAGATGATGCTATCACATCATGATTTTTATTTTTATTTCCAAACAGAAATGTATGAAATTTTGCATAAAATCACACTTTAAGTTCCTTGTTGTCATTTAAAACCCGTAATATGAAAAGAAGGTAAAATCAGTCTTTGTGCTGCAAATTGGCTTAACGAGTTCTCAAGAACCCATACCATCTAAAATATCTACATTTCTGTTTAACTTTCACTTTCAATTATTCAAGTTTTCATTGCTAAAGTTAGCAGCATGCATGTTATTCAAAATAGGCAACTCAAACATACCAATTTATACAAGAGAAATTCTCTTCCTCCCCACGGGTAGCGAGGAGAAGCTGCTTTCCTGCTTCTCATTCGTCAGTTCAGAGACCAAACACAAGTTGGGAAGAAAGAAGAAACAAAAAGTGAATGACGCAGCCAATAAAAAGATGTGTTTTTGTTTGATTTCATATGTCAGAGTCCATTTTGTATTTCCAAATGTTCAGAGGTACTTCTATGATTTTAATTTTTGCTGAAAGTTTTAGGTCTACGTTGTTGCAGTAACCTTTCACCTTCATCCTCGATCCAATCACCCTTAAACCTCTAAATCCCTTATTTTCCAAGTCTTAAAACGTCATGGACACTTGTTAGTGATTGATTTTTGGCAGTATTTGTTGCTCAATAAATTTCTTAGTGAGACAAGTAATTTGAGTCAAAGGTAAGAAAGATAAAATAGTAGACTGGATTTAATAAGTGTTTTCATATTAAACAAAGTCTAGGCCAGTTGATAACGAGGAGAAACTTGGATATAGGCTGAACGAAGTGAATCATGAAATTTGTACTAATAATAAAACAATAAAGAACAGATGCGGTTCAGAACTGATTAGTGGATCATGAAGTTTTGACTAATAAAAAAAAATATAGAAAAGATGTGATATAAACTTGTAAAAGAAACAGCAAGTGAAGTTAGACAGCGTCATTTGTACATCTTCAAAATATGGAATAATGGAGAAAGTAGGTAGTTAGTAGATAGTTATATCGAGGATGGATGAATAACTCAACAAATCAATAGAATAGTTATTATACAATAGAATCAATAGATAGTTATATCGAGGATGGATGAATAACTCAACAAATCAAGTTTTCAAGATATTCAAAGCTTGTTCAACAGTAGACTTGTAATTCTTTAGGCGATAATCAGTAGATATATAACTTGTAAGTTTCTAGTTTGTAATCTAATAATTTATAGATGATAATCAGTAGACTTATAATAATAGGCTTGCAGAGACTTATAATAGCGGGCTTGCAGTTTCCATTGTAATCCATTAGACTTGCAATTTTCATTATCAAAAAAAGCCCAGAAAATATCAAAAATATATATATATATTAGTTCATGTTCTTCTATCAAGAAGCTCCAGTGTATGGTGCATGTTTATAATCAATTAAAGAATCATTTAATAATTGTTTTTATATTCAAAACATTTAGATTATTTGATCACAATTTTTAATTTGATTTTTGCATATTAAAAGACCATAAAAATTTTAAAACATTATTAGAAGTCTAGAACTATAAGTTTGAAGTTGTAAGAACAGTGTCTGAGTTTAGATTGCTAACATCAAATTTAACATTTAATTTTGAAATTCAAGTTCTTTTTCATTGAGATAGACACAAAAAAATCCAAAACAGGATGTCAACGCTAACTGTTTGGCAAGGAAGATGTATTCTAGATATGGAGTTTATTTGCTAAAATTTGGTAGGATAGACTCCATGAGACTTGAGTGCAGAAGATTTCCAAGAAGAAAAGGTCAAATTTTCTCAGACTATTCCTACTACAGAGAAATAGCAGCATCAAGTGTTTAATGATCCTTAGTTATCTTCTATGTGGATTTTGTAATCATGTTTGAAGAACGAAAAGTTGGCCTGCACTAACTTCAAATCTGTGCGGAGTGCTATTTTGGCACAATTTTCCCTGCATGATAGCTGTGTTTATGGTAATAGTTGCAAGATGGATATTCGATTTTCAGTTTTTGTGTCTTCAGAATGTACTGAAATAATAAGCACCGTAGTGATATCATCTAACCTTTGAATCAGCAAGTCAAGCCATCACAGTATGGATATGGTAAAGCTTCACTTGAAAATTACAGAAGCAGGCATTACTATAAATCTTCTATTACCCTCTACCTAACTACGCATATTTCAAATGAAAAGAGATGCTACAAAGGAGATATTTGAAGAGTTGTTTCCTACTACTTAAAGAAAAATCATCCAAACTACAATCTGTCTTTAAGTAAGATATTTCTATGAAAAAATGAAGTGAAAGAAGCTAATGCTGATCATTGATGATTCGATCAAGCTATCCAAGAAAAAGATGAACCAGCATCCAAGAAGTTTCAAGGACAATGGAATGTAGAAACTGCTTAGTTTCAAGCTGCCAAGAAGAGCTTAAAGAAAGGCACCAGACTGCAATTTTGGATCTGATACTACAGCAGTGAAAAGGCAAGAACAAGTAGTGAAAAATTGAAGCACAAGTTGATGAGTGCATTGATGTTAGATTAAAGAAAGTTCGTCCAGGACAATCAAGATTGGAAAGGATGAAGTTGTGAAAATTTGAGCTTGAGCAGTTCAAGTAAAGAATGAAATTAATCCAATTCTTGCCAATTGTTGATAAAAATTTCCAGGAAAAGTCTACCATTTCATATCCAAGGATAAAAATTATAATCATTCCAACAAAGAGAAGAAGCTGCCATCAAGTTCTCACTAGCTGTTCATATTCATGTTTTGCTACTTCTGCACTTCAAAGCTCGAGGTCATGTTTTCTCCAACCAGGGGAGAATGATGCAGCTGCCAACACAGTTTAATTCGTTTCAATTCACTAGTCAAGGTTAATTTTCTGCAATTTTTTATATTTTCTGGAAATTTATAGATCTGGTTTCTATTTTAGTATTCTTCCACCTTCATCCCCAATTCAATTTACAAATCCTAAAACACTTTCTTCTTTAGCTAAACCCCTAATCCCTTACTTTCAAAATCCTAAACCACCATAATGTACGACAGAAATACAAACGTAAACTGTGTCTGCAAACTAGACAAAGCTTGGGCAAATTTGTTCTTCACTCAACCTTGAAGTGATGGAGTTAGCTCCTACACTTTTTCCCCTTTCTAATACATTCAATGTCAAAAAGTTAATAGCATATATCACACATGAAAGGACTGCAAACCTATTCAACTTGTTTTATCTCTTGAACATCAATGGCATTTATCTGTTTTCTATCGCACCAAACTGCATGGCACCATGCTTGGCGCACAAATGCAATTGCTAACAATGCCTATATCTCTCGGCAACAACAGATATATATATCAATTCATGACAAGAAAACAACAATATTTTCTTTTGCTTTCAGCCTCTTCAACAGCCTAGAGAGTTTCGCACGTCAAAAGTTAAATGTCTAATCTGATTTACACCTATCTATTTTGACAAGTGAACAAATATAGAAAACTTTCAGGTATATAATAGTTCCATTCCATCCATGCAATATTTGGACTCAAGGAAAAAGAAATCAAACATAAAAAGTGACAAACGCTAAATTATAGCGAAACTTCCTGATATTATTTCAGCAAAGAGTGGAAGACTTGATATACAGCTTAGTAAAAGAGAGCACACAACATATTATACAATCATATACATCAATCCGTGCTTACAAAGGCGACAATGAATACCTGATCATCATCCATAAGTTGGCATATTAGTTCCTCAAAAAAAAAAAGTTATAACTTGCTGGTTGTCGCCACGGCACATACATGAAGTGTCAGAACTCCAAAGAGACCAGCAATGCAACAGGGTTTCACAATTTAACAGCACCCTTTATTGCAAGTGCAACTCACAATAGCCAGTCTAAAGCTAGAATGAATCGAACTCAAACGCCTCCACATCCCAAGAATTAGAATTGAACTTCTCATTCTCGACTTGGAATCCATAACTCCCATCCTGTTGCAAACTTATATCATAAACATCAGACTTGGAATCTCTCCGATTCCTATTAATCCTACTGCCACTGTTACTCCTACTAATCCTATTATCACGACCAGCACTGCGATTGGTAGTGCCACCCACTCTTTTCTCTTTCTCAAAACCACCCTGCCCTGAATCAAATGCATTAGAAACATTCCCAAATCTCCTCCTATCCCCCTTCTTCCTGTATTTACCAGTATTTCTCTTTGCATTCCTCTTATCCATCCCCAATTTCCCATCAGAACTTCCCCTATATCCACTCTCTGAAACTGACCCATCTTCAATTTCTAATAAATTACTGAATTTCTCATTAACGGGCATTCCGTCATTCTGATATTCACTTTCAGTATAGCTTCCAAAATCAGAATCCAGCATTCGAGCACTCAATTCACCAAAACCAGAAGCAGAAACCTTACCATAAGGTTTCACAGTTTGAACAACACCTTTTGGAAAAAATCTGGCAGATGGAACCCCATCAGGGGTCTCAAACAACTGGGGACCATCTCTTTCACTCCACAAATCAAACCCACCTGGTTTCTGAAAGCGGTCAGCCAAAACCTTAACTTGTTCATCAGCGCCTACAGAAAACAACTTGGGTGCTTTGTCAACAACCTCCCAAGGACGCTCTAATTCAGAAACAGCAGCTTTGAGCTCTGCCCTTTTTCTCATTTCGTAAATCTGTCTCTCCCGGCAAAGCCTAGCTTTTAGGAGTTGTTTAGCTTTATTTTTTTGCATTCGTTTCCATTGCCACTTGGAGACTCCTCCAGGGAATGTTCTTGGGCCTCCGCCCATTCGAATTATTATTGTGGTTTTAGGAGGGAGAGTGAGGCTGAAGGGTTTTGGAAAGAAGAGAGGATTTTGGGATGAGAGGGTTTTAGAGAAAGAGAGGTGCAGCGTTGGGATTGAGAGAGACATTGAAATTATCAAGGGTTCTTTTGGATTTTGCAGTTCGTCCAAGGAAGGAGGAATGCTGTAAAGGGAGTGGAGCTGTGGAGGAGAGGAGGAGCAGACGCTCGTGGCTTTTGAATGTTAATATTATATTTTGAGTAAATCACTCATTCTTTATATGTATTTTGTTTTTCTTATAATTGTATCTATTTATATGAAATTATGATATCTAATTTTCTTCTTTTTTTTCAAGTTTTTTTATTTAAATTTATATAACTATATTTCTTTTTCTAAAAGTACTCTTAAGCTATATAAAAAATATAAATTTATTTTTATTTTCTAGTTTTTCTTTTCCAATAAAAAACATATTCACTTCTCAAAATTTCAAAAAACAATTTCCAACCCCAAAAACTGGTAAATGTGTTCATGTTATATTGTTTTTCATTTGGAGAAAAATGCAAAATAAAAATTGTATTCAAATTAAACTTGTTTTCTATGAAATCCTTTACATGATAAAGTACACAAGTAATTTTTTTCTTCGTCTTAACGATATTGTCGATTTTTTTACTTATTTATCATTCTTTTGAGAGAGAAAATTCCACCTAATTAAATT
>Ga0325410_1006748_pt1 | contig 12584 bp, 8 predicted proteins | sample PopdelMetagenome_16_FD_206182 | JGI IMG/M metagenome (GOLD analysis project Ga0325410, IMG submission 206182) | Populus deltoides microbial communities from Bellville, Georgia, United States - Xylem-PdIQD-R3 | ecosystem: Host-associated > Plants > Phyllosphere > Stem > Wood/Secondary xylem... | reverse complement strand
TACTGGAGGTGGTATTAGGTGTCCATGCAGGAAGTGTGAAAATAAAAAGTATCTGCATCCAAATGTTGTAATGATGCATCTTCTACACAAAAGGTTTATGAAGAATTACCAGTGTTGGCATGCACATGGAGAAGTATTTGGTAGTAAGAGAAGAATGGAAGAAACGGTGGTTGGGTCTACTTCTAGTGCTAGCAACGTGCATGAAGCGGCAAATGACAACACTAATCCTTACAGAAATATGGTAATTGATGCAATGAGAATGAATCAAGGTAATGTCAATCAATGTCCAATCATAGAAGAAGAACCTAATACAAATGCAGCTAGGTTTTTTGATTTGTTGAAAGATTATAACGAACCATTATGGGATGGCTGCACAAACCATAGTAAATTATCAGCCGTAGCACATGTGTTCACCATCAAGTCAGATCACGGGTTGAGTGAGGCCGGGTATGACAAGATTATTGAATGGACGAGAAGCATTTTACCTGAAGGGAACAGGCTGAAAGAGAACTTTTATGCTGCAAAGTCCATGATGAAACCCCTCTGTTTAGGATACCAGAAAATTGACATGTGCCCTAACTTCTGCATGTTATACTACCTTGAAAATGCTGAGAGGATCGAGTACATGACATGCGGGCATTCCCGTTACAAACCCAGAACTGGCAGGGGAAAGACTCTAGTGGCATATAAAAAACTTAGATACTTCCCGATCACACCTAGACTACAGAGGTTATTCATGTCACCAAGGACTGCTGAGCATATGACATGGCACCAAGTACATGATGCAGTTGGTGGAGTGATGGTGCATCCTTCTGACGGCGAAGCGTGGAAACTCTTTAACAGTGTGCATCCTTAATTTTCAGCTGAATCAAGGAATATGTGTCTTGGGTTGTGTACAGACAGATTCAACCTATTTGGGTCATTTGCTGCTCCTTATTCTTATTGGCCGGTCATACTCACAGTTTATAACTTACCACCGGGAATGTGTATGAGGCCAGAGTTCATGTTTTTATCTACTGTCATACCCAGTCCAAGCAGCCCGGGGCGGAATTTAGATGTTTGTCTTCGACCGTTGATTGATGAGTTGACGCAGTTGTGGTCCTCCGGAGCTCTGACTTATGATATATCGAGGAAACAAAGTTTCCTTATGAGGGCGGCTTTGATGTGGACTATCAATGATTTTCCAGCTTATGGAATGCTTTCTGGTTGGAGCACGCATGGGAAACTCGCATGTTCATACTTAATGGAAAACAACAAGGCATTCACGCTAGCAAATGGAGGTAAAGCTTCTTTTTTTTACTGTCACCGTCGCTTCTTGCCACTTAATCACAAGTACAGAAAGAACAAAAAAGATTTTTTTATTGGCAGAATTGAAAAAGATGTTGCATCCCCGTGTCTTTCTGGTGAATAATTGCATGATGTTGTCTTAGAGTACGGTGACATTATGTTTGACCTTCAATTAGGTAAGCAAAAGTTTTCTAGTTTTGGTTTGACCCATAATTGGGTAAAGCGAAGTATCTTTTGGGAGCTTCCTTATTGGAAGATCAATCTGTTCTACCATAACCTTGACGTCATGCACATGGAAAAGAACATGTTTGAGAACATTTTCAATACCGTCATGGATGTGAAGGGGAAGACAAAGGACAACATCAAGGCTAGATTGGATATAGCTTTATACTGTAACCGTAAAAATATGGAGTTGGTTTATGATGAGTCACGGGTCGCAAAACCAAAAGCAAGCTTCGTGTTAGAGAAAAAAGCACAACTGCTAGTCTATAAATGGCTTAAGAGTCTACGTTTTCCGGATGGACATGCATCGAACATATCAAGGCCGGTTAATATAGATGACTATAGATTGTATGGAATGAAGAGTCATGACTGTCACGTGTTTATGTAAACACTCATCCCATTAGCTTTTCATGATTTGTTGCCAAAGGGAATATGGGATGCACTTAGAGAGATCAGTCATTTCTTCAGAGATATATGCTCCAGCAAGTTGAATGTTGATCACATTGAGAGGCTTCAAACGAATATCGTCGAGACACTATGCAAACTTGAGATGATATTCCCTCCATCATTTTTTAACTTAATGGAGCATCTCCCTATACATCTACCGTTTGATGCAAAAGCTGAAGGACTGGTCCAATATAGATGGATGTACCCATTCGAACGGTTAGATATTACAGTTGTAATGTAATTCATATATAAAAGTATTTTATATGTTTTTCTTAATTGAAAATACTTGATTAATATTTCAATGCAGGTACTTGTTTAATCTCAAGAAAAAGGTTAAAAACAAGGCACATGTTGAGGCTTCGATATGTGAGGCCTATATTGTTGAGGAGATCTCAACATTTATCTCGTACTATTTCGAACCTCATCTGAGAACGAGAATCAATCGCGTTCCACGACATGATGACGGCGGTGAAGTGCCTTCCAGTGGGAACTTGTCAATATTCTCCAATACTGGATGACCCACACCTAAAAATGCCGTAAGAGGAAGATATTTGTCGGAAATAGAGTTCAAACAAGCACACAAATATGTTATATTTAACTGTGATGAGCTGAGACCTTTTATTCAGGAAGTTTATACTAATTAAACTTTGTTAGTAATATACTGTTAATTATATATTGTAATATCATACACTTATTATCACTTGCACGCAACATCGACAATATTTGCTCTCCAATAACTCACAGCTGACCGAATTCCAGATCTTTCAATTACAAGATGAGTAGTTTGCCACGTGGTTCAGAACACATGTAAGCACTATCACAAACTCATTCTAAATTGCAAAATTACTGTACGTATGCATGTCATTACGAGATTCTCGTTCATTTACTGTTTATTGATGTAGATTAAATACAAGGTTTATCAAATGGGAAGGAGTGTGCCTATGTCATTGTCTTCACTAAGCCTGGGCCTGAAAGAAAATGTAAGTGCTACAACGGGTATTTTGTCAATGGATATGTTTTCCATACTGAAGAATACGGGCAAGGAAGAAAGACATACAACAGCGGTGTTTGTCTTAAGGGATCCATTAGTAGTGAGTTAGAAGTTGACTACTATGGTAGATTAGAAGAGGTCGTCGAACTGCAATATCATAACGAGCAGAATAGAGTGTTTTTATTCAAATGCTATTGGTATGACACGACTGACAGAGGAATCAGAGTTGATCCGCACTATGGTCTGGTCGAATTCAACTCAAAAGCTAGACTCTGCAATAAAAACGATGTCTTTGTTTTTGCAAAGCAATGTCAACAAGTTTATTACACATACACCCCTTCATTTAGAAAGGATCGATCAAGAATGGATTGGTTGTCCGTTTTAAAAACGAAACCCCGGGGGGTCGTGTCGAGGTTGTTCAGGATGAGAATGAAGACATAAGTGCGCGAGATGAAGTCTTTCAATTTAGTGAGTTGGTTGAACCATATTGAGTTGCTCCTTCGATTGAATTGGAAGAAAATTCAAATTTTTGTGTTTTCGATGATAGTCTTATTGATGTTGACGCAGAGGAGTTGAATTTTGTTTTGAGCTCTAGCGGACAAGCAAATATCGATGAAGAAGATGATATCCATATTGAAGATTGCGATAAAGGTGATGACAATTCAATTGATGACGAAGAAGAAGAAAATTCTGACTAACAACCAAAATGAAGCCCTATGTAAAACTTTTTTTTTCATGTAATTTAGATTATAGATGATATATTTGAAACACAAAATATTTATTACTTGAAATGCCATATTCACCGACGTCCATACCAACGGACTACGTCCGTCGGCATTTCACAAAATAATTACTTGAAATGCCACATTCACCGACGCCTATACCGACGGATTTATATCCGTCGGCATTTCATAGAGAGTTTGAAAATAATTACTTGAAATGCCATATTCACCGACCCTAATACTGACGGATATAAATCCGTCAGCATTTCACAGAGAGTTTGAAAATAATTACTTGAAATGCCACAATCACCAACGTCCATACCGACGGATATGAGTCCGTCGGTACATTGTTGGCGGGTCAAGTTTACCGACAAAATTACCGATGGACTGCTCGAATTTCAAAGGGTTGTGTATTAATTGCATCTCTGACCGCGTCAGTTTGCCGACGGAATTACCGACGGATCACGAAAAATATGGAGGGTCATTAAAAATGTTGGTGCGAAATTCAAAATTTATCGACGGATTTTTAACACCACACTGACGGAATAAATTATAATAATAATTAATTTTATATCCGTCGGTGAAGCCGTCGGTAAAACTGGCATATAAGTTCCCCTGACCGCCGCTTCAGTTCATTTTTTCTTTTCCTTAGTTTTTCACCGATTCTTTTCCTCTCCGTTCTTCAAAGGTTTCACTAGCAATCTCTAGCAACTTTTCTTGTGAATCTCCATCAGTTAAGGTATGTATTTCTTCTATTTCATTTTACTTTTCTTTGCTTTTTTTTTTTGTTTTTTTTTTGTTTTGGTGTATTTTTTGTAATGTAAATAAAGTCTATAGTTTGTTTTTGCATAATTCATTGCTAAAGTCTTTAGTTTTTGTTTTTTGAATTTATTGAATATTTTTTATTGTTGTATTGGCATAATTATTATTAGTTAATTTGTTAAATATTTATTGTTAATGTTGAATTTACCATAGAATTAGTAATTGAATATGTTGGAATAATTATTAATTTTATTCTATTATTGCATGATTTGTGTTTAATTTTTTCCATTTATTTTGATTGTTATTCTAGAGTTTTTTTTTAATTTATTGTTTTGTTGTATTGGCATAATTATTGAATTGTAATTGTTAATGTTGAATTTACCTTAGTATTAGTAATTGAATATTTTAGAATAATTGTTAATTTTACTCTATTATTGCATGATTTATGTTTAATTTTTTTCATTAATTTTAATTGTTAGTCTACAGTTTTTTTTATTTATTGAATATATTTTATTGTTGTATTGGCATAATTATTATTAGTTAATTTGTTGAATGTTTATTGTTAATGTTGAATTTACCATAGAATTAGTAATTGAATATGTTGGAATAATTATTAATTTTACTCTATTATTGCATGATTTGTGTTTAATTTTTTCCATTTATTTTGATTGTTATTTTAGAGTTTTTTTTAATTTATTATTTTGTTGTATTGGCATAATTATTGAATAATTTGTTGAATTGTAATTCTTAATGTTGAATTTACCTTAGGTTTAGTAATTGAATATGTTGGAATAATTAGTATAGATTGGGTCAATTGGTTGTGGCTTTTGTTAATATGTACAGGTTTGTGGATTTGGGTAGTATCTAGTATAGGGGAGGTGTTGTCGAATTATTTTTTAACATTTGAATTTAATTATATAATTATTTGTATAAAATTGTGTAGATGCGTAGAACGAAAACCAGAGCTAGTCGCTCACGAATGGTTGCAGCTAGTTCGTCTAACAGCGATGATGATATTTCCTTAGGAGCCTCTCAAGAAGAGGCACCTACACCACCTACGCCATCAACCGATGCTGCCTCTTCCAGCGCTACTTCATGGTGCAGAGGCGAGATACCTTTGCAGCGGAATCAATTTTCCCGCAAGTACGAGGCACAGTGTAAGGACGACCTTTCAATGTAAGTTTGTTAAGGTTTTAATTTTTTTTAAATTACAACATAATTTATGAAGTAATCACTATTTAATTTATTTCATTTCTTTTCAGGTTCACAAACATTGAGGCCGCCCGAGTAATATCATCGGCGTTTAAATCGTCGATGGAGATTCCATTGTTTCAATGGAGTCAGATATCCAAGCATCCGGAATGGATGCCTCAAATCAATGCATGGTTTGACAGATTTCAGATTGGTGTTAATTTATAATTTTCAGCTTATTTCTAATAAATTATTAATATAATTATAAATAAATTATTATTTTTATTTAAACTTGTTTATTTATACACAACACAAATTTTGCTGGGATAGTGAGCATAACACTATTGTGAGGAAGGTGTGGGAAAATCACGCGACAACTAGGTAAGATCGAAAACAATACAAGATGTTTTTTAGAAAAAAAAATTTATTTTTTGAAATGTAATTTTTGGTTGCGTGAAGTAGGTTGTGTGATTTTTGGTATGAAGTACAAAAACGGGAAAAAAAACGGCGAGGGATAGGGGTTTCCAAGGCTGGAACGATGTTGTGGTTTGGAGGGATTTCAAACCGATATACATTCCGGAAGATATATGGCCGCACTATCTTGAGCACGTGACGTCTGAGCGGTGCACACGACGCTCACAGTCCGGTGCGGGCAACTGGAATCAGCCAATTTATGGCTCGGTGACAACGCACACTGGCGGCTCCGTTCTGTTTGCTGCACATGCGAAACGGATGGTAAGATTAATTTAAATGAAATATATCCTTAAATTAAGTTGTTGTTAATATATCTTTTTTCATTATAGGCTGCGTCTCTTGGACGTGAGCCGAGCCCGATGGAGCTGTTTGTAGAGACGCACGTGCGGAGTCAAGACCGCCAAAAGGGGGCGCAACAGTTCATTGATAACCGTGCTCAACATTTCATGGTATGTTTGTTCAACCATTTTATTTTGTAAGTTATTATGTTTATTGAATTGAATATGATGATTACTTGTTTTATTTTCAAGAGACCTATAATAATCGGTTGAAGGAGAGATACGGGGACGATATTTTGACCCATCCGGAATTCGATCCGGATTTGTGGATGGAGGTTGGATCGTCAGGTGGACCTGATAAAAATCGGGTTTACGGGCTCTCCAACATTACGGCCGACAACTTGCGGTCGACCCGTAGTGTTTCAATCGTTGGGAGCTCGCAATCTAAGGAGTTCGTGGCCTTGCAGCAACACACGGTTCAGCTCACCGATAAATATGACCACCTATCAGCGGAGTACGCATAACTCAAAGCGTCTCATGCACAACAAAGAGCGGAGTCTGAACAAATCAAAGCGTTTCAAGCATAACAAAAAACAGCTTATGAACAGCTTCGCGAAATGGTCATGAACATGGCAACATATAGTGGAACATGTGCGCCTAATCCTTTTTGGCCGTATAACCACCAGCCTCCTCCTCCAAGATCTCCTCCTCCTCCTCCAGCTCCACCTTTATATTAATTTGTAATAAACATTATTTACCTTTAAAACTTCATTTAATATTTTTTTTGAAACATATTCAGTTTGTAATGAATATTATTTAACTTTGATTTTTTTTTTTATGTTTAATATAAATTTTATTTACATAATTGGTTTTTATTACCATTAATTTATATAGTTTTATATTATATATTCTAAATAATTTTTTAAAAACAAATTTAGAAAAAAACTATTACCAAGGGTTTTACCGATGAAATTAATCCGTCGGCATCTGACAGTAGCATTCACCGACAGCCTTACCGATGGAATTAATCCGTTGGCATTTGACAGTAGTTGCCACACTTACCGATAAATTTACAGACGGATATATTCGGTCGGTATTTCATACACTCACCGACAGATTTACCGACGGGACGTAGCCGTCGGTAAATCAAGATATCACCGACGGAATAAAAATCCATCGGTATATTTCAAGCGGAAATCTTTTTTTTTGGCGCGCAAATTTCATCTGTGAAACCATCGGCAAATGGTTTTTTTGTTTTGCCGACCGATATAGCGACGAAATGGGGAATCATTGATGAAAGTAAAGCTGACGGACGTAATCCATTGGTGAGTACGTCGGTAAATAAATCACCAACGAACTTCTAATCACACACCGACGGAATATGTCTGTTGGGAAAACTGTGAAATCTTGTAGTGATTTGATATATAGCCTGATGATTAAAGTCATGAAAACTTGGTCTCTATTCTAAAAACACCAAAAATTTATTTTGTTTCTTTAAATATCCAGGGTTATGTATTTATACGTGAGGTATATTTCAAATAGTAAAACAAACTTTTTTCTTTTTGTTTTGACTATAAAACGACTAAGCTTGACTCATGAAGTCAAGGTCCACTTTACTAGGGTGTGCCAACTTTAACAAATAAACATACTAACGATTAGAAACACATAATAATACCTTAAAAAAATTAAACAATGCAGATTACTTAAGATAAAGTATAATAACAGTGATACATTTTCCTTATACATAATCAGTCTTTTTATCCAGACTGAGATCAATTAGGGTTTTTAATAACAAAAATATTATATAGCGACTCTAAACCCATTTATTGATAAAAAAAAAAGATATTCTTTCCCCATTATTAAAAATCTTTATCAATGAGAATGATTGTCGTGATATTGTATACGTGCAACACCCGTAAAAATAAAAAAAACTATATTTTTGTGATTTTTTAGTATGTTAAATTATGCAAATATAATTTATTTTTGAGAGACTTTTGCCCCATCATTCTCTCTCTCTCTCTCTCTCTCTCTCTCTCTCTCTCTCTCTCTCTCTCTCTCAAGTCTGACCTTGCCTCTTTGTTTTCCTGTCTTCTACTGTGAAGCTTCGTTATCTGAGTTGTTTTATCTTCCTTTTTTACCTCTCCGTTCAAGTTTTCTATATGCCTTTTACTTTTTCCACAAGCTAAGGTGCTGTTTGTTAATGTGGTTGTGAGTGAGGTTCACCCGCAGCCACAAATATTGTTACTTGGTATTGCAACAAAAAAAATTTCTTACTGGTAAGGCCCACCATCAACTGTGGTTGTTGTTGTAACCCATTTTTGGATCCCGCATAAAATACAAAAATAAAAAATAATAGTAGTGAAAAGAGGATGCCAGAGCACCCCGAAAATGGTCAAAAATTGGTTGAGGAGGTTCAAAAATACAAAGATTGAAATTTGACAGTATATCGTTGACCAGTGAGAGCCCTATTGATAAAGAAAATTTTATTTGAGGAAGAAATGTACAAATTAGATGTTTATGGACTCAATTAAATTTTATTGAAGGTTTAATTAAATTTATGGAGGGTTTGATCGCAAGAAAAATTAATTTTTAAGTCAATTTGGGTTTTAATTGGAAGAAATTAAAGTTCTGGGGTCAAATTATAATTTTTGAGAGTTGATTTGGTCAAATCAGGGGCTTCATTGCATACACATTGAAGTCTGGTAGCCAATTAGGGACTTAATTGAAGAAATCCGAGACCAAGGACCAAAATAAAAAATGCGCGCAAATTGAAGGCCTAGTTTTGAATTTGACACATTTTGGCGTCATTTCCTTTTAAATGAAACGGCGTGTTTTTGGGTAAAACGACGTCGTTTCGTGCACTATTTCAAAAAAAAAGAATAAGCAAACGGTGTCATTTTGAATGACAACATAACTTTTCTTCTTTCCCTGGACACGCAGAGAACAGGAGAAGAAAGAGCTGTTTTCCCCTGTGTTTTGCTTCTCCCTCTCTTCACCCCACTTGCCCAAGTAACCCGGCAATGACCCATGTCAACACAAGCCCTGCCACCACGCCACAATGATGAAAAAAGTCAAGGGAGCCATGCCCTACGAGCAACTCCCCAGCTCACCTTACCCTGCGCCATGACAAGGGTAAGGGCCACCTCTCCTCCTCTGCCTATAAATACATGAGGAGGGGGTGCCGAAGAAGGGGGGGAAGACAGGCAAGCTGCGGAAACCAAAAAAAAAGAGAAACCAGAGGGGGCAAAACTTTTAAGAAACGAACTTGAAGAAGAAAAAAATAGAGAAGGGAGGAACAAATTTGATAAAGGAGACAAGAGAGGTTTACAAAGAAGCAGAAACAGAGGGGGGATTTTCGGGTCCAAAGTTAGAAAACAAAATCATCCTTTTCGGGTTCCCAGCAGCTGCTTTTCTCTCTCCACCGTGGCCTTCGGCCACCACCATCCAGCACCGCCATTCCGCCACCATCAGCGCTGCAACCAGCAGCAACAGAGGAGAAACCGAAACAAAACAGAGAAGGAGAAAGAACAAGAGAGAGAGCAGAAACAGAGAGGAAGCAAAGCGCAGAGGAAGGGAGACCACCATCTTCATCAGCGAAGCCATCGTCTGCTCCTCCAGCACGACCGCTGTCTCTGCACCAAGGGAAGAAGAACAACCGCAGAAGAATCACCGCTTGGCGCCACTCACCGAGAACAGGCACCACGAGCCACCGTCGGCCCACCACCCCTGCCGCCTCAGCTGCCGCCAACGTCGCCACCACTCCAGTAACTTTCCCCCCTCCCCTTTGCATGCAGAACGTGAGCAATTCACGTTCTGTAGCAAAATGAAGATTAATTAGCTAGTTACTGTGCTGTGCACAGTAACTATTTAATTATATTTGGCTGGTTACTGTGTGCAGCACAGTAACCAGCCCTCTCATTGGTTATGGGCTGGAACATTAGCCCAGCCCACGCGGCTGGGCTGAGTCCAGCCCACAGTATATGGGCCGGGTCAGGCCCATCCCAGGATGGGTGGCCAGGTCCGGCCCAATTTGTTTTTGTTAAAAAAAAATTAAAAAAATATTTTTGGAATTTTACAATTTTCCCGTGTATTTTTTATGTCATTTTGCTTAATATCGGTTTATTTGTTTTTGTTATTTTGAAAAAAAATACGAATCTGGTATTAAAATACCCGGTTTTCGTTCAAAAACACAAAATTTTTTGAAAAAAGAACAAATGTTTTTTGTGTATAAAGCCAAGTTTCTCAAAGCTAAAAAATCATATTGTGTTTTTCATACAATAGAAAACAATGTTTTAGGATGTATTTTGACTTTAATAACCAGTTTATTAAAGTCAAGAGAATATTGGCCAAAATTTCAAAAACAACAAAAATTTTATTTTGTTTTTTTTAGTATCAGGGATTACGAATTTATACGTAAAACGTATGCCCGATATTAAAAATGTTTTTTGTTGACAACATAAAACAATTAGGTTTTACCTCATTAAGATAAGAACCTCCTTATAGAGAAGGGCTTTTTTTAAATCTTAGACAAACCGAACCAACAATTAGAAACGCAACAAAACTTTAGATTTTTTGATCAGACAACAAAACAATGCAGCCTACCTTAGGTAGGGCGTAGTTGGAGTGCTAATACCTTCCCTTTACGCAACCAGTCTCCGTACCCGATCTCTGAAGACCAGTTAAGGTTTCTAGTGACTAGAATACTAGGTGGCGACTCCCATTCCATTTTTTTCCACTAATAAGAGACAAGAATTCCTTGTCTCCCCATATGCTCCAGACACCCCATGGAGTGTGAGGGGGCGATCACAGCGACACCGCATACATGCGACAGTTGTGCCACAGGTTTACAAAAAGCAACTCTTTGCTGCTTCTTGTGCGGAGAAAACCCATGAACAGTGGAGCATGGTTCACGTGAACAGTGGAGACATTCTCCACTGTTCTGGCCAGACGGGGTTCGGTTTAATTGTGTTTTATTCAAAAAATTAGTGTTAAACATTATTCAATGACACTACATAAATTAGATAGAGATCGCTTGATGATGTAGCATTTGTAGAATTTGATCGCAATCCCAATTTTGTTCATAATTATATTTTTCCTGATGTTGTTGCGCTCTTAAAAAATTTGTGAAAACTGTAGTCTTTGTCAGATGTATTTCATATGTGATGAAATTATAGATAGTTTAATGAAACAATAAAAAATATTTTATATAAAGTAGTATTTATTTCATGATATAATAATAATAGTTAAATCTACAATATTTAAATTAAAAACCATCAATATTAATATATATATATTTTTAAATTATTTTATAACCTCAATTTCAAAAGCATTCTTAACCAAACACATTAAATACTTTTTGTTCAACCTCAATTTCAACCACAGTTTTAATCAAACATATATTTTTCCAAACGAACCTCAACTAAAAATACTTTTTATAAAACAACTTTTGTCAAATCACAACCACAACAGTTACCGCAGTACCAAACACACTGGCAATAAAAATATTTAGATGTATTATTTTTGGAAGAAAATTTTTGTTGTTTTGTGGAGGAAAAACAATTCATTTAATACCGAAAATCACTTTACGTATCGATAATAATTTTAAATTTTAAACACGAGAGGGTAAAAAATATGTGGAACTGAAAATTAATTGCAAAGTACATCCTTAAATTTAGTTAGAAATTAACTAAGACCATGTTTTGCAAAACCACTAAAAAAAGAAAAATAAATATAAGGCTTGGAATTTTTCTTAGAACCTATTTGCCAAACAAACCTTAATGACCTAAAAATTGCATTATTTTCTCTTAAGTACTTAAAGGCTTAGCCCAGCCACATCAGCCAAACTCAAAACTAAAAACCCTATAAAAAAATGCATGAGCTAAAAACAAAAACTGAAACCCAAATTAAAGACCCACAAATTTTATCAGGCAAAAATGTACTTAACCTAGGAATCAACCCAAAGCAACCCAAAGAGCAAATATGCCAAACTAATGAGCATGGCCCGTAAAGAAATTAATCAATAAAAAAAAAGCGGTTCTAATAAGAAAAACAACAACGAAATGCCAGGCTTCTCTCTTGTTGGGTTTAAGTGAAACATATAACTTTTGCTTATAATTCATATTGCTTTACCCACAAACTACATACACAGCATGCCTTTTTAGTTACAAGCTTTATTCTCATATCAATCCACAGTACCTATTATAACTTGAG
>Ga0325410_1006747_pt1 | contig 12584 bp, 9 predicted proteins | sample PopdelMetagenome_16_FD_206182 | JGI IMG/M metagenome (GOLD analysis project Ga0325410, IMG submission 206182) | Populus deltoides microbial communities from Bellville, Georgia, United States - Xylem-PdIQD-R3 | ecosystem: Host-associated > Plants > Phyllosphere > Stem > Wood/Secondary xylem... | reverse complement strand
TGATGATGCACCCTTTCGATGGTGAAACCTAGAAAATTTTAATAAGGTACGTCCTTAGTTTTCAATGAAATTAAGGAACATGCATTTTAGGTTATGTATAGACAAATTCAATCCATTCAAGTCCTTTGCTGCTCCTCATTCTTGTTAGGTGGTGATACTTCTGGTTTACAACTTGTTATTAGGAACATGTATAAGTCAGGAGTTCATGTTTTTATCTATGGTCATACTCGGTCCTAATAGTCGGGGTCGAAATATAGATGTTGTTTTCGTCCATTGATTTATGAGTTGAAGCAGTTGTGGTAATCCGAGGCTTTGACATATAAAGTATTGAGAAAACAAAATTTTCAGATGAGGCAACTTTGATTTGGACTATCAATAATTTTCTTGTGTATGGAATGGTTTATGATTAGAGCATGCATGGAAAACTAGCATGTGCATACTACATGGAAAATAACAAGGCTTTTACATTAACAAATGGCGGTAAAACATCTTTTTTTTTTTTACTAGCGGTTCTTATCAATGGATTACAAGTACAAAAAGAATAGAAGTGACTTTTTGGTTAGTAGAGTTGAAAGGGATGTTGCACTTTAGCTACTATTGAGTGAGGAATTGCATGCCATGTGTCGGATTACGATGACATTGTGTTTGGTTTTCAATCCGATAAACAAAAGTTTCATGGTTTTGTTTTGACCCACAATTGGGTAGAGCAAAGTATTTTATAGGAATTTCCTTATCGAAAGACTAATCTCCTCTGACATAACATTGATGTCATTCATGTTGAAAAGAATGTGTTTGAAAACATTTTCAACACGGTTATGTACGTGAAAGGAAAGACAAAAAACAACATCAAGGTTATAATGGATATATCTTTGTTTTGTCACCATAAAAATATATAGGTTGTTTATGATGGGTCATGAGTTGCAAAGTCCAAAGCTAGTTTCACTTTAGACAAGAATGCATAGCTACTTGTCTACCAATGGCTTAAGAGTCTGTATTTTCCTAATGGACATGCTTCGAACATATCAAGGTTGCTGAATTTGGAGGATTGAAGATTGTATGGAATAAAGAGTCTTGATTGCCACGTACTTTTGCAAACATTCATTCCACTAGATTATCGGGATTTATTACTGAAGGGGATATGAGATGCATTTACGAAGATCAATCACCTTTTTAAATATATATGCTCCAACAAGTTGCAGACACAACAAATAGAGAGACTTGAAACAAAAATCATCCAGATAATCTGCAAACCCAATTTCTAACCCATGTTTTAATAAATTTTCAGAAAAATCCAAAAATAACAAAAAACATCGAAAATCCAAAAAATATGTTTTTTAATATATTTACATCATTTTTAGCATCGTCTCAAAAGAATTTAAATTTTCAAAGATATTTGAAACGCGTTCGACTTTTAACGCGTCATTTTTAAAATCAATCCTCATTGAGTGGATGTTGATATTGCTCGTTTTCAAAAAATACAAAAAAATAAGAAAAATCAAAATTTACAAAAAAAAAAGTTGAGGGACCAAGTTTGAGACCTAACAATATTTTTGCCTATAAATAATAGCCTCAACACACACAAAAAGAGGGGGAAATTTTGAACATTTGTGAGGAGGCAACACAAAAACCCCTAAAACTAAACCTAAACCTAAACCCATCTCTAACCAAATGACAACGTTCCCCATTGGGCAAAACAAAAAAGCCACCACCCCCGCTGGTTTTCGATTTTTCTTCTTCCTTGTCCGCTCCCCTCCTAGTCATCTTCATCTTCCCCGCTCACGGCCATCTTCATCTTCTCCATTCAACCTCCACATTGTTCCCCCATCTTCTTTCCCTTTTCCAGCCAATAACACAGAGCCCCTCCCTTTTGATTTTCTTCTTCCCCACAGCAGCCGGCAACAAACCCATAATCCCCTCTCTATAGTAGCCCCATACACTGTCCCATCTCCCTCTCAGCAACACAAAACCAGCGCCTCTCAGCCTCCTCTTTCGGCCAGTCACCGCTCACCCTCTCCTGGCCGACCCAGCTTCCTCATAACCGAGAGCAGCCCAACAGCGGCTCCCTTCTTCCTCGGGCCGAACACAGCGGCAACCCCCGCTTTCTTCTTCATCTCCTTCAACCGGACAACAATATCCCTTCTCCAGCAAGCACGCTTACAGGGTCAACAACCGATCCCCTCCATCATCAACTTGGGAGACGCCACCCTCACTTTCCCTTCAGGAGTGCCCTTCACAGCCTCCTCCACCGAAGATCAACCCATTTTGGCTTAGCACAGCAGCCTCCACCTTGACCTCACAACAGATCGGAAAAGAAAGAAGACGGGGGGAAGCAGATCTAAAACAGAAAACAAATCGACTGTTTATGTTGTTTTCTTGGCTTTGCAGGTGATGGTGACTCTCACCGTCGGTGTAGAAAGACAGAGAATAGGAAGACGTTCTCGATCCACCAGTTTTGCTGCTTTCATCAGCGGCGGCGCGTGGAGCAACGCGCCGCCATTGTTCCAGCACTGTTTCCGAGGGTTTTTTTTAAAAAAAATTTTCAGACATTGTTATGCATATTTAGATTACTGTTTGGGTTATTTTTTAATTTAGATTGGTTTGGAAACATGTCATGGGTGTGTGCTTAAACATAGTACAAGAAGAGTGTTTGAGTAGGTGTTTTGTTATTATATTTTTTTATGTATGTTTTGAATGATAAAAACTAAAAAGAAAAAAAAATTAAATGTTTTAATTTGCATTGAATTTGGTTTATATTTCAAAAAAAATATATCAAAAAATATTTTTTTCTTTTGGTATTCAGGATTATAATCTTATATGTAACATATATTCATGATATTAAATAGAAAAGTTTGTTTTGTTTTATTAATGCTAGAGCAATTAGGTTTTGTTATCCGATAAGATAAGGATCTCCTTAGGAGGACTTTTCTTTTTCTTTTTAAGAAATCATTGGCAAGACAACTTTCAAAACTTTTTAAATTACATCAAAGCCACGAAGCAGCTTACCTCAGGTATGGTGCGTAAAGGACGCTAATACCTTTTCTAACCACAACCAGTCCCTTACCCGTGAATCTCTGACAAGACCAGTATATTCGGGTTTCCTAGTAACCCCCAATGAAATACTAGGTGGCGACTCCGAACGAACCAATCAAATCAAACGAAAAGAAAAATCGCCAACGACGCCGCGCGGGTGACATGCGACAAAATGATGACTCTACTGGGAAGGTACTGTTTCTGACAATATTGGACTAAGCTTTGTGTATTTGATGTGTTTATGTTTTTGCATTTTTGTCTTATTTTATTTTTGTTTTGTCCATGCATTTTGTAGAATTGTCTCATGCATCACATGTATTTATTTTTTAAAAGCACACGCAAGCTTTTAGGTTAGGTGAAGAATTAACGATCTACCCTATGACTATTGGTCAGGGTTCAAATGCGTGAAAACCCAACTCATATTTGAGTGCCTGCTTGGTAATGGTGGATATACGTACCTTAACCATTTCCTGCAACGCCCCTATACTGTCTTTACGAAGATCGTCACTGGACAGATATGAGACCCTTTTGAGACTGGAAAACCTACCCATGTTCACATAACCTGTCCTTAGGTTGTATGTGCTATCATTATTTGTATAAGGGCAAACCCTTTTTGAAGCATCTTGAACTTAAGCCTTATGGGTGACACAATGGTCGTCACTCAGAAAATTTTCATTGAAGAGTTTGGGCAAGAGTCGCGATTCTTATTTCATCATACAAGAGTTACGACCATATGTCACCCCTCGAAGGGCGAGTTCATCATGTAGATTACATGCTCATACATTTGTCATGCATACACCGGGATGAAAAGTAGGTTCCCTCACCTGAGGTTTACTATACTGGACTGAGAAAAGTTGGAAAAATAAAGATGGGGTCCGATAAGGCTCTTTTTCAAAAGGAAATTGAGAGCATCAAATGTGAAGTAACTAAACTCGATCTGCTTGAACAAGTGTTGAACTTCAAGAGGGGAAAGGGAATGTCCGCACAGCCTCCTGTGGAAGTACTGTCAGTCCATGTCCCACATAAGAAATACATCACTGACTTTTCTCCTCAACTCTCCACCAGTAGGGGCCATAAACACTGAAGTGGCACCCCCTCTCCTTCATTTCAGTCATGAACAACAACAATGCCTTCATTCATCAATGAAAAATAATCTCCTTTCTGGTTCAACTACACTATTAGTTGTTCACCGCCTTCACGTCTTGCAATAGCACCCAAAAGTTGCTAGCTTTTTATGTCTGATCTTCTTTGAAGTCACCAAACTCCATTCATGTCCTGCAGCACAAGATGTTAATTTGAAAAAAAACATGAGTATACCTTGAACTTCAACATAACAGAGCTCTCTCTATAGAGATCTGTTTGTGGATCTACTAGTGGAGAATCCAAGAAGGAATACAATAGTTTTAGATCATCTATAATTTCTCCTACCAGTGTCAGCATTAAAATACAAGAGTAGGGAGAAGAGACATGGCTAGACTGAAAAACATGAAGAAGACTAAAACTTCAACAGAGTAGAACTCCCTCTATTGGTGCCATTGGATTCAAGAACAATAATAAGAGATGAATCGAAAGATAACTCTGAAAGTGGAAAACCTTATTTATGTGGTCTAGCCATATCTCACTTTTATATCAACTGCTCAAATGTCTTTGCTAAGATTGACATACCTCCGCCACTCAACTTTGTCTACCAGCATCTGTCAGACTCCAGACTTGTTGCCTCGACTCTGTTAAATCCCATACAACCACTATTTCTAGGTGGTATAATCCTGACAAGAGATGTGAATATCATGGTGGGGTCTTGGGCCATTCATTTGAATAGTTGTAAAATTTTCAAGAATTGAGACTGGATCATGGTAAGCAAGAAGCGAGTTGAGTTTGATGATGTCATCAATCATATTGTCACTAGAACATCTCCAGATTGATAAAAGATCGAAAATGCTTAGCCAAACATAAATATTGCTAGAAAAGCTTATCCAAGAATGGTGCTGAATTGTCAATCATTTTGTTGTGGATTTTTGCCATTTTGCATTTTGTTTTGGGATCACATCTCATCCTTTAACGAAACATGTCTTTCCTTTGTCTTCTTGATGTTTTGAAATCAAGAGATGCTTCTCTCAAAGGGTATTTTGACAAAATATTTTGATCAAACTCCAACATGCAAAATTAAGGCAAGTCAATCCTAAAAGATTAAAAATGTTTTGATTGCAGAAATGACTCGATATTTGTTAAAATGTCAAGATAAACAATATAAGGCAACCAAACAAATTTTGAACTCACATTTGAAATTGAACCACACACCATGTAGCTAATTTTTAGCAGTATGCATAATGACATGTAGTGGATTCGGTAGTTATGGACTCGCGAATCATCATTCTTACAAGTCCAAATCATTACACTAGATGAGGTCAAATTTATCAGTTTTACCCGACCTTGCTTGAAATGAGAAAAGGCCATCTTCGATATCCCCTCACTTTCTAAAGATATTTATCCTTTACAAACCCATTTTGAGCCTGATAGAATATTTCTTTCAAGAAACCCTGACCAGGATCGCCCCCCATATTAGGGCCAAATAAGAGATTTTTTGTTAGCAAAGATAAGGCAATGTTAGAATCGATGGATAAGGAAAAGGCTAAGAACAAAAGTCCAACAATTATAAGAGGGCTAAAAGAAAGAAACCATAGACTAGGGCATGTGAGAAAACTTTAAAGAAAGCTATAATAAAAAGGTGGAAAGGAATTAGAATGCCTATCAAGTCTAGAAAGAGCAAAAGAGATTTCAATTAAGAAAAGACATCATACGCCAAAAGTCAATACTAGAAAAAATACCGAGTTACAAACATTGTCTTTTGGTATCAATGATAAAGCCTCTAATGATTAGATTGGTTATTCACCAAGGAAAAAGTCAAATTTGCATTATGACCTATGTTAAGAGAATTCTAATCTTTGAGATTAACAAGGTTGTATGTCACTTTCTCTACAAAGACAACGAGAGGAAAAAAGATTGATGAATAATTGATGTTGATCTTAGATTCTTGAAACCCTCAAACACCTTTTTGAGCTTGTGAATTTCCCTTTCTTTCACAGTCATGAACTATAGCCTGCATTACTTGCATTTAAAAGCCCTTTTTGATCAAGTAAGCAATTTGAATCGATAAATGGCGCTCTCAAAACTAGAAGAGCTTTTCTATAAGGGTCATGACTTCATGAATTAAGCTTCTGGTTATTATGCATATTGATAAAATAAATGTTAAGAAAAGAAACAACATTTCTTAATAAAGCCTGAGCATCTTGTTTTTCAAATTCAAAAAAATATCACCTCATCACAGACCAGCAAAAGATATACCCAAAATTAGAGTTTAAAGTGGATACAAAGAACCATGAAAAAAAAGAAAGCCATTTTAATCTTGCAACGGGTCAATTTCTGTTTTCAAAATACAAGACAATGAAAGGATTACTACATTGAATGACGTGTATTGGGTCTTTGACCAAAAATCTTGATTTTTAAAACATCTTTTCCAAAATTGATATCGCTCTGATTTCATTTCAACAGTTAGACTTGAATACACATGACCTTTGAAATATGAGATTTGATTCCAGAACAAGAAAGATTGTCGAACAAAGAAGAACATCGATTGAGTCTGCGAAATCCTTGACAGAAATGACATCAACTCTTCTCAACACTCCTTGAAAAGTTGAGACACCTTGGGGAATACAGTGGACTTTGAGAAGGAAAACAAACAGTATTCAGCTCAGCTGGGGGGAAAAAAAGATGATTAAATCGGTGAACGGGGGACAATGTGTTTCAAAAAAAGATAATCAATGAACGAGCATATTCAGATCACACCGGGGGCAATATTGTTCAAAAACATTCCATGATCTAGTGAACTCCAGCAGCACTTGAAAACAACGCTGCACTTGAGGGACAACCTCGTATCTTCATCTTGGGGTTATCTTTTGAAACATGGCTATAACAGATGTTATCGCATAGTTGCATTTGAATGAATGTCAGAAAGATGCACACCACCAAGACTGACTGTGGGACCATCTGTTTTGAAGCTCAAAGGCGCACTTCATAGCATGAATATGGGTGATAAATTGAACATCATTGATGAGGCCAATACATTTATTTTCGCAATCTGATTCAACAAGATAAGAGGAATCCATTGAGAAGAACACTGAGTATACAACAAAGAGCTTTTTTACTATAAGCTATATAAGCTATGAGATGCATGTCTAGATGACTTGGCAGTTCCAAGAAGGCTGGTGATAACATATACTTGAAGAGTATTTGTTTCAACTTGAGGCAAGTTCATGACTGATTGACAATCTTGATGGTTGTTGGCACGATGCGCACAATCACTAAAAGAATAACTCTTAGGATAATCTGGAAGATGAATGATCAGTTAAGCTCATTCATGATGAATCAAGCAACACCACACTTGAGGGCACGATAATGCTTGATAAACAACGAGAGCGGTAATCATCAAGGACAGGCCAGGATAGGCACGACACTTACAGCTGAGTGGATGGCTAGCACACGGATAAGCCGGTAAATCAGAAGGAGAAAGAAGGTTTTGGAATGCAAACAAAGGCACCTTATGACAATGGAACATCAAAGAAGGGGGACCTATATTCCAAATCAGGTAAGAATGCATGCATGTCATCTAACCTCAAAACATTGCACAATTGTTTTTGAATTGTTACAGGAAAAATCCTCAATGGGGTCCAGCAAGATTATGGAAAAAGAAAGAAGCATTGTGTTGATGATAACAAAGAATTGGTTTTGATCATGGAATAAAAATAAGATGAGATGAACCCTACCATTAGGAAAATCTTAAAGAAATGAAAAGATCAACCTTGCAATCATGAAGCCCCGAGTTGTCAAACCCTACGATTGGGAATTATTAGGAAGCACCAAGTTTTCCAGCCCTTCTCCTGTCATCAGGTAGCTTTGGTTAAAGAGAATCGCCAGATGGGATTTTAGGCTGACCGAGTTATATTTTTTCTTTGGTTTTGGTTAAAGGAGGTCGTCAGATAGGATCTCAGGTTGCTTTGTTTAAAGGGAATCGCCAGATGGGATTTCAGGTTGACCGAGCTACACACATTCTTTGGTTTTGATTAAAGAAGGTCGCTAGAAGGGATCTCAGGTAGCTTTGGTTAAAGGGAATCGCCAGATGGGATTTCAAGTTGACCGAGTTACATTTTTTCTTTGGTTTTGGTTAAAGGAGGTCGCCAGAAGTGATCTCAAATAGCTTTGGTTAAAGGGAATCGCCAGATGAGATTTCAGGTTGACTTAGCTACATTGTCTCTTTGGTTTTGGTTAAAAGAGGTCACCCGATGGGATCTTAGGTAGCTTTGGTTAAAGGAAATTGCCAGATAGAATTTTAGGTTGACCGAGCTGCACATTTTTTTGTTCTAGTTAAAGGAGGTCGCTAGAAGGGATTTTAGGTAGCTTTGGTTAAAGGGAATTGCCAAATGGGATTTCAGGTTGACCGACCTACACACATTCTTTGGTTTTGATTAAAGGAGGTCGCCATAAGAGATCTCAGGTTAATGAAAAAGAAAAAGAAAGAGAGAGAGAGAGAGAAACAGAAAAAAAAAGTAAGGTCTTTAGATGAGTGGATCATTCAGCAAGTTAAGAAGACAAGAAGACAAGTTTTCTTTACAAAAGCTTACTATGCAAAACATTCAGGAGTTTTGCTTCGTAAGCATTATAAAGAGGGGGCATCTGTTGTTACCCAATTTTTTTTTATCAATGTTTTGATAAATTTTCAAAAAAATCCAAAAATAGCGAAAAACATCGAAAATCCAAAAAAAATATATATTTTTAATATATTTGCATCCTTTTTAGCATTTTTAGCATCGTCTCAAAAGAATTTAAATTTTCAAAGATATTTGGAACGCGTTCGACTTTTAATGCATCATTTTTAAAATCAATCCTCATTGAGCCAATGTTGATATTGCTCGTTTTCAAAAAATACAAAAGAAAATAAGAAAAATCAAAATTTACAAAAAAGAAGTTGAGGGACCAAGTTTGAGACCTAACAATATTTTTGCCTATAAATAGTAGCCTTCAACACACACAAAAAGGGAGGGTAATTTTGAACATTTGGGGGGAGGCAACACAAAAAACCCTAAACCTAAACCTAAACCTATCTCTAACCAAACGACAACGTTCTCTATTAGGCAAAACAAAAGAGTTGCCGCCCCCTACTGGTTTTTGATTTTTCTTCTTCCTTGGCCGCTCCCCTCCCGATCATCTTCATCTTCCCCGCTCACGGCCATCTTCATCTTCCCCATTCAACCTCCACACCGTTCCCCCATCTTCTTTCCCTTTTTCCAGCCAACAACACAGAGCCCCTCCCTTTTGATTTTCCAACCACCGGTTTTGCTACCTTCATCGGCGGCGGCGTGTGAACCCACGGGCCACCAGCGACGGTGGTGCGTTGGTTTTGCTGCCTTTATTCGCAACTGAGCGTGAATCCACGCGCCGCCAGCGGTGGGGGCGCGTGGAGCAACGCGCCGCCACTGTTCCAACATTGTTCCTGAGGGTTTATATTTTTTTTTTGTAATTTTCAGACATTGTTGTGTATATTTAGATTACTGTTTGGGTTATTTTTAATTTAGATTGGTTTGTAAACATGTAATGGGTGTGTGCTTTAAACATAGTACAAGAGTGTTTTAGTGGGTGTTTTGTTATTATATTTTTTTACGTATGTTTTGAATGATAAAAACTAAAAAGAAAAAAAATTAAATGTTTTAATTTGCATTGAATTTGGTTCATATTTCAAAAAAAAAATATATCAAAAAATATTTTTTCTTTTGGTATTCAGGGTTATAATCTTATACGTAAGATATATTCATGATATTAAATAGAAAAGTTTGTTTTGTTTTATTGATGCTAGAGCAATTAGGTTTTGTTATCCGATAAGATAAGGATCTCCTTACCGAGGAGGATTTTTCTTTTCCTTTTTTAAGAAATCGTTGGCAAGACAACTTTCAAAACCTTTTAAATTATATCAAAGGCACAAAGCAGCTTACCTCAGGTAGGGTTAAGGGTGCTAATACCTTTTCTAACCACATCTAGGTTTCCTAGTAACCCTCAATGAAATACTAGGTGGCGACTCCTAATGAACCAATCAAATCAAAGGAAAAGAAAAATCGCTAACGACGTCGCACGGGTGATGTGCGACAATATATATATATAATAAAAGAAATAGCTCAAAAGGAAAAATGGACCCGACAACTAAGTTGTTGCCGAATCATTTGGCAGCGTTTGGTTATTGTCCTAGGATATACGAGACGGAGACATGACTCGAGTCAATGCATAAATAAAATTGCTTATTATCATAATTTTAAAACATAACTCAAAAGTTTACTCGGGCCAAGGCCTTGGATCGGGAGGATCAAGGTAGTTTGACCTAATTTTTTTAAAAAAAATAAAAGCAACCTTGTTTGGACCTTTTTTTCAAAAAAAAAAAGAGTCAATGTGTTTTCTACTTGTGTTTTATTTAGGGTCGACCTATTTTTTTCTTGGATTGACCCGAGTTTTTTACTTGGTCATATCGGGTCAATGCTTCCTTTATTTTTTTGTAAACTCTGACCAATACAGGTCCCGAGTTGACCCACCTGATCAATCTAGATTTTATAACTAGATTTATTAAATATTATTAATTTCAACACTTCATATAAACCAAAGTTAAAAAAAATATATATCTATTTTTTTAACTTTCTAAGTTTGACAATAATATATATTAGTTAGGTGGCCCACACTACGCCGCGAGCTCACCTTTTATTTTCTTAAAAAGTTGGGTCTTAACGTTGGCAGGACCCAAGGCTATTCGGGTCTTGCACGGGCAGGACCCAAGTCTATTTGGGCCCTACACGGCAGGACCTAAGGCTATTTTGGGCCCTGCACAGCCAACGACCCAAGGCTATTTTGGGTTCTGCAGCATGCGGGGCCCAAGGATAGTTGGGTCTTGACATGTTGGCCAAATCCTAATGGATAATCATAAACTGGTTACGATATTCATTTTTTGATTTTTTTTAAACACAAAAAAGATGCAATTTTTGTTTTTTTTTTGTTTATGAAAAATATGCTTGAAATTTTTTAGAATTTGGCCGTATGCAACAAAATACATTTTTTTATCTTTTTGAAAAAAGAGCCTTTTTTTATGAAAAATTTTGAAGAAAACCGGGTATTTTAATACCGGATTTGTATTTTACAGTGTAAATATACAACCCGATATTATGTAAAATTGGTAGAAAAATATTTGAGAAAATCACAACTTTTTTGAAAGGATTTTTGAAAATTTTATATTATTTTTATATGTATTAATTAATTAAATATTATTTAAATAGGTGGGCTGAGAACAGGTGGGCTGGCATAGGCCGAAAAAGGTTGGGCCGAACTCGGACCAACATGTTGCTTTTTATTTTGGGGACGGGCTGGGCTAGAACAGGTCCAACTCGAAGCAACTTAGTCACTGGCAGCCTAGTGACTAAGTTGCACGAAACAGTGCAACGTGAATTATAATTCATGTTGCACGGTTCACATGCAGCGATAACAGACAGAGAAGGGAGGGAGAAGAAGAAAGGAGAAGGGAGGCTTATTTGGCGTTGAGGGAGCTGGCGTCCTGACCGGCGGTGCACGGTGTGGCTGCGGTGGTGAGGCCGGTGGCTGGCTCTGGTCACCGTTAGAAGAGGAAGAAAACAGAGGAAAAAAAAAGGAGCTTTTCCCATAATCAATAAAAAAAACATAGTAATATTATTATAAATTATGATTTTGGATTTTTTTTATGAAAAATATTTATAATCTTGACATTTTTTTTTTCTTATGGGAAAAGCTCCTTTTTTTTTTCCGTTCTCACCACATTATCAATTTTTCATTGAAAAAAGAAAAAACAAAACAAGAAAATGGATAAGAATGGTTTTGTGTTACTATGTAGGATTTGAAACAAGCACTGTAACCCTGTTCGGGGCCGAAAATACAAGTCCCAACACGTTCTATAAGACTTTTTCCCAAACCTGCTAATCAACGTCCTTGCATGCATGGGATTTCAGTCTTAGATTGACGAGAATACTGATGAGACGGATCTCCAAGAACTCATGAATGGTAGGTAGATCGATATCCATGGCGGACCCAGCAAAATCGTGTTCGCAACTCAGCATCAATTAGTTAGTTTTGATTGCATGATCGGTCAAGATGAGACAAACTGGAATGAAGGGTCCTCCTATATTTTCCTTGTCAACCACACAATATTGAGACATAGTTTAAGATTGTGATAGGAAGTAGTATTTAGTTTTGTAATTTTTTTTAAAAAATATGTTAAAATAATATATTTTATTTTATTTTTAAAATTTTATTTTTAATATTAACATAATCTAAAAAAATTAAAAACATTTTTAAAAAAAATTCAATTTTTTTAAAAAAAAAAACACGCGCAGAAATTTCAATTTTCAAAGGTCGTGGAACGCGGATTTGAATTGAAGAACTAGCTTTGGACACTCAATCAGTTATCATTGTGAACAGTACAATGACGTCAGCTATCAGTG
>Ga0325410_1006746_pt1 | contig 12584 bp, 4 predicted proteins | sample PopdelMetagenome_16_FD_206182 | JGI IMG/M metagenome (GOLD analysis project Ga0325410, IMG submission 206182) | Populus deltoides microbial communities from Bellville, Georgia, United States - Xylem-PdIQD-R3 | ecosystem: Host-associated > Plants > Phyllosphere > Stem > Wood/Secondary xylem... | reverse complement strand
ATTATATAAGGAACTTTTGCAATGAATTTTTCATTGCTGATATGGCAACATTAAATCTGCAATGAATTAGATGCGGATTCCAAAAAAAAAAAAAGTTTAAAATCTCCGCTGTCATTGTAAAACTAAATGATATAAAACGTGTATTCTAAAAATATGGTAAATGCAACATATATATATATATATATATATATGTTTTTTTTTACACTATGCTTTTTAATGTATTTTGAGCTTATGCAAGTTTATTGAAAGCTATTTTTATGAGTTTGATATACCTATGAATTAATTACAAAAAGATAAAGAATTTCTGCATTTTATGTTTTGAATATTGCTTCTTATGACAGGTTTTTCATTAAGTTTTAATCTCAGAATGTGAATGTAGGCTAAATCAAAGTTAAAGTACACATATCAAGCTTTTCAAGAAGGTATTATAGGCAGAAATCTAATTTCGTTTGAACCTCTAATCAGATCTGCAAAATCAAGTTGAAATCTTTCTTACAACAAGATTCTATAGTTTCACACTACAAATTCAAATAAACATATCTTAAGCCTTAGACCTTAAAATCATGTGATATAAAAGCCCCAAATCATCTACACATCTAGGACTACAATTTTTATGAAGGATGTCAAGTCACATAAAATCTTTTTGAAGGCAAAAATAAATTCAGACGCAATTTGAAGGACAAGATTAGTCTTTTGATTTGATGAGGACGCAATTTGAAGGACAAGATTAGTCTCCTGATTTGATGAGGAAACTAACGGCGCTAAACATCCCACTATAACTAAGAGTTTGATATAGAAACGACGGGCTTCAGTACCCAAGAAAGGTGCAGATCAAACCTCTAACATGCCATGAATTAAAGAATATTATTAGGATGGTCGGATATTACAAGAAACTAAATCAGAAAAAAAAAGTCTAAGTTGCAGTAGAGGTGGAATTACAACAGAGTTGTGACAGCAGCAGAGTTATGATAGGAGTAGAGTTGTGACAACAACATAGTCTATTTTTCAACACAAATTCTAAGAGATTTAACTAACCTTAAGAACTAGATAAAGAAGAAAGAAGTTAAGTAGCATAAGGACTTCCAATTAGCTTAAGAATTCTGAAGAAATTTGATAGCCAATGGAGAGAATAAATAGAGCAAAACATAGCTGAAACAGGGGCTATGCAACATATTTTTCTTCTCTGTTTTTGTCAATTTTCCAGCAACTATGAATTAATTCCTAATTTTAGTTCATGAGGAATACACACCATCTCCATTAGCAAGTTGTGAGAAGTAATGTTACCATTGTAATTCTTTCAGATTCAAGTATTTATTTTTCTTTGTTCAGAATTATGCTATTGATTGTTATTCAAGCTTATTGAATTGTTTTGAGATGACATGTATACTTTCTAGTTTCTTTTAATCCGTAATTGTTGTTAAGGCCTAGAGTAAAAAGCAAAAGAGTTAATTTGATTGCTGCAACTCTCATCTTGATTTATTAGGGAAGAATAAACAAAGTTATATTGTTAAGCTTTTGAACTTTTTCTTAGAATAAATGCACAAACTTTACTCCTAAGACTACTGCCAAGTGAATGAGAATTGCTTTCAATGTTAAATTCACTTGATGGTAAGAAATTGATTAGAGAGCTTTGCATAATTAATTTTTGCTCGTAATCTCATCGATTTCCCTTAGCTTTAAGGGATATCAAATTTATTTGCTTGAAGTGAAAGAATATTTAATTTACTTCGATGATCAACAAATTTATAGGAATGGATGTGTGAACCCTTGAATTGAGTTAACGACATAACAATTTATTAATTTTAGAATTATCATTTCTTTAATTTTTCATTTAAAACCCCTATTCTTTTCATTTCAGTATATTGTAGGAAGATTAAATGAAAATTTTCTTAGGTTCAACCTAGTTTTCACGATCATATTATAAATTTATTTTCTTTGTGATAGTTAAATCAGAATTATATTTTGGAGGTTTCGACGACTGACCAATATATAAGAAAAATTTACCTAAGCTAGCCTATTTTCCTTTTTCGTCTTCTCTCTCATTTACTTTCTCCTAAAGATGCTCTTCATCGCTAAACACTAAAACTTAGGCATGCATACAATTAATAAACCATCCGATCTTTAAGTTAGTACCAATGATGGAGGAAAGAAGCCTTAGGAAATGTTGAATTTTTTTTTTTCTTTTGGAGAAGATTGAATGAGAGGTCACTTACATTGGGGTTCTAGGCTAGGTTCAAGGCTATTTATATAGCCTTGAAATCACGTTGTTATGTCAATGCAAGAGTAGGATGATAAATATGCTTGCCACCTATTGTTGTGAACTACTTAAGGATGAAGACTTAAAGTGACAATAAACCTCTACAAAAGCTATCTTTGTTCTAGGTTTTATGGGTTGTGTATAGTTGATGATGATAATATGATCAATCTTTAAGGGACACGCAACCAATAAGTTCGCCCTCATTTAATGTAAGTATGCTTTATCCTTGTGATTAATGGTGAGTGGACCATATTTAACCAAGAGTGGTGCATTCAGGTGTAGTAGTTGAATTTAGATCCATTAGCCTTGTTTTGAGTTCGGTTTACCTATCGTCTCAGTGTGTCTTTTATTTAAAGATGTTATTATATTGAGCTCTATGGACATCCTGAGTCTAACTTGATGGTAGATGTTTTGAAACCGTCGAGCATCAAGGCTTCTAGAAGCTAAATTCAATGACTCCCATTTCAGGAAAGCATTAGATCATATGACATATTCATAGTCAAATGGATACAAGCTTTTTTTAGACCTTTGATTTCTAATTGATCTTTACGGCTTATCATTACTTTAAATTGATGTCTTCTATGAACCATATTTAAAGCATTATGACATGGGCCATGTTCTTGGGAGTGCATAACCAGCTTCTAGCAGGTAACTCTAATATTTAGTTTTGATGCATTATTTGAGTGTTGGTCTTGCCTTTTAGGCTTTATTATAGTAATCATAAGCTCTTTCACGCTCTCTACTTACATTCAAGCTATCATATTAAAACAAACTAAAAGGTCTTCAACTTTTATTGTAGCTTTATTACTGTGCATAGAGACTCATTGTCACTGTGCCCCTATAAACATATAACAATTAGCCTTGGAAGCGAGGTATAATAGTCTTTTTATTGTTATTTGCATGGTAAAATGATTGATATGCCTTTGGAGATAAAAATTAAAACAATTGCGAGCAAGGGCACCTTTGAATTTTTTTGTTTTAGTTGCACAGTTAAATTATCATAATACCCTTGAATTAGAATAGCCTTTGCCTTGGGTTAAAGGGTGTTTTTGGGTTTTCAGTTTGGATTTTGTTTTTTCTATAATTATCGAGTTTGACAAGAGGCAGTTTACTATTTTGGCATATATAAAATATTATTTAATTTGAAAAAGTTGGTTGCGTGGGAACCTAACACGGATGCGCTTGGTTGCTCTAGTGATGACATGTATGGCAGCAAAACTTTGGCTTCCACAATTTTGTTTTCATCCTTACAGCGTTACCTCCATTCTTGGGTGGCACGTGTAGCAAAAATACATCGGGTTTTTTTTTTTTATGGCCATTTCTTTTTTTACTTCTTTCCTATCTCTTCCTAGGTTTCAGAGCCTTCCCCTACATATTTTCAAAGTAACCCTTTGATTTTTTTTCTTTTAGATTTGGTTCTTTTTTTGCTATTTCTTTTATTTTAAATAACCCATATAATTGAGATTTTCTTTCGATTTAACCATCCTTTAGTTATCTCACCTTTTAAATTTGATTCTCATTCTTCTTATTATTAATTCTTCTGATTTAACAAGCCCAATATTTTTTTTAATTTGTTGTTATTCTTGTCTATTTTTCTTTTATCATATTATCAAATTAATCAAGATTTAAGTTAACTCTTCGATTTCTCTTACTTTTTAAAAATGCTACCTTCACCTAAACAATTTTTTCCATGGTTAAAAAAAATTGGTCCGGCCGTGGTGTTATGTATGCCACCAAACTAGTATCCTTCTATTTCTTATGTTTGTTACTGTTCTGGATTTCTGGTGCATTCATTGTGATATATAGCGTTTTGCTGCTATATTGTATACATTTACTGATTTCACCTAATGTATGTATGATTGCTTTCATACTACTGTTTGGTCACCTTCCTCTGCCAGTACTCAATGGCGGGCTCACCTTGGTTTGTTAGAACTTAGAAGGACTCTGTTCATTTTTGCAGGTTAGCGTTCTTTGATTGCCCTAAGTGTTTGTAAGTAACTAAATATTAGTAGCTAGTCCGACACTGGTCTCCTTTAGCCATTTCCTTGATGGTTTGGGATCTCTGTCTCTCTTTCACAAACAGCAAGCATTTTCTAGTATGCCTATGGAAAACTCCAAAAGCAATGTTCTTACAAAGCTTATTCTAAACAATTTTGTTTCCTTCTGAATGGTTTTATATTTTGCGAAACAGATATATTTTGATCATGACACTGTATATTAAAATGGTTTGTCTTTGATCGTACTCAGCAACACTACAAAAAGACCAACAGGGAACACATATTTACATTTTAGGGCAGTGCTCGTCTGCAAAATCTAAATTAGAATTTCTATCTATGAAATGTTTCATCAATGGCCTGGAAGAGGTCCAGCTAATATGGAACATTTAAGGATGAAGAAAACAACATGAGATATACAAATAAACTACAGTAGCTTCTTATCTGTTTCAAAATTAATCAAATTATCACGGATCAGCATGAACCATGCAATTGGTGAAGGCAAATTAAACAATCACGAAGTTAGAAAGGCAAAAAATAAAAAGGCAGAAAAGCAACGTAAAAAGCTGCAGTTAAGGTGCTAAGTCCCACTAAAAAGAGCCATGGTACTGGTAAGGGTTACAATTTAAAAAGATGTCAAGACAGCTAAAAGCCATGAGGGCATGCAAAAGAGCATTATTAGACTGCATCAGGATTAGATATAGAGTGTAATCTGCAGAGCTGAACTAAACGTTTAGCAGAAGGCCAGGTCTTCTGTAGTGGTTCATTGGAGTGCCGAATACACTTCTTTCGTCTCCAGCCTTTCACTGTAGGGATGAATACAGAGCAAACATCAGGGCCGCGAGTCTAATATTTTATTTTTGGGAGGGCCATTGTAGAGAATTGACTTGCAAATTTATGCAGATCTAGGGGGGATTTGAAATTTGTGTAAATTTTGGGGACCCACGGCCCTCTCACTTTTTTTTGGGTTTGATATAATTGAGTTCGGTTTTAGTTATTGGTTAAGAAGTTTAATTTGAGTTAATTCTTTAATTTGTTTTTAACAAAAAGATTAAAATAATATCGTTTTATAAAAACTCAACTCAAAATATACATATAAAATAAATATTAAATTATATCTTTTATTAAGCATACTAAAACATATATTCAAATAATTAATACTTAAACTAAAAACATGTAAAGCACTTGCTTAATAAAGTTTTTAAAATTTAATCAAGCTAAAATTCTTGTTGTTGTTAAAAATCAATTGTTTATTATTAAAGCTTCATTATTCATCACTTGGTGTTAAATAACTTTCTTCAATTAGTCTCTCAAGATGTCATCAACACCACCTTATTTAGATGTACTCCTAAACAATGTCTAATGAAATCAAATGAATTATATTTAATATTTCTCTACAAAGATTGAACCTAAGATATACAGTAGAATGAAAAAGATAAAAGAATAAGTCTAAGAAAAAACAATAACAAAGGAAGGAAATAACTGAAGAAATTTCATGACTTTAATTTATAGAACTTGAAAACCAAAACATTAATTTTTCATTATTCATGATTGTTTATTAATTATGATGAATGTTCATAATTCATAAATATTCATAGTTCAAGAATTACTCATAATGACATTCATTCTCATCACATTATTAATATATTGGTTAATGTACTAAGATATTTTAGGGATTAAATTTGATCAAACAGAGACTTAATAGCAAATATTTTTCTTTAACCAAACCCAAGCCCAAGCTCATGAGTCAACAAGCCGACTGTCTAATCTACAAAACTATTTTGAATTTAAAACTTTTGCTACCCATAAGTTTTTTTAGAACGATTTTTCATTGACCTTTAATTGGTTTTTAAAACATGTCTATATTCTATATTAAAAAAAACTCATGTTGGATTACAAAATGTAAGTGGATCTCTCTTATAATTTGGCCTTAAAAGGTCCATCACATGTTTTATTAACCAATTTCAACAACATCATTAACAAAATTAAAAAAAGTTCATAAATAATTTTTATGATAGATTTTATGTTTATACAATAGCAAACAATAAAATGGAAGATTAGATGTGATTGAGTAAGGAAAAAAAAAAGGAGAAGAGAAAAAAGAAAGAAGAGTCATAAGTGTTGTTACTTCTTGAAGACCCTGTAAATATGAACATGCAACATAAAAGGACCACACAAATGATCCTATTGAGAATTTAAAATTGGTTAGAGACATGTAAGTGACAATTCAAGTTGGCAAGGAATTAAAAGTCTATGTTCTAGAAGAAGATGTCGTGGCAAATAATTGAGAGCTCAATATTGGTAGCCAACTCTGTTGTTATCTTCACTCTAACTTTTCTCCTTTTGCCATTTCCTTGATGGTTTGGGATCTTTGTCTCTCTTTATGATTGAAATGGTTTGTCTTTGAACGTACTCATAAATGCCACAAAGAGACCAATAGCTAGTGTTGACAAAATTGTTCAAAATAAAAACAAATAAAGAGTTGACTTAGAGGCGTGAAAACATTATCTTTAAAGTATTTATTTGTTTCACATAGAGAACATCTCTAGGATACAACTAAGTCATCTAAACCTCTAAAAGACTAAGAAAAGAAAATACTTGTTTTTTTTTTATGTGTTCTCTGTGTAGTAACATATGTATTGTTAATGAAGTGTCATCTTTTGATATTATAAATATTCATATAATAGTATTAGGAAGCCTACTAGGAGAGCCTATTCATCATGGCTTTCACTTAATTCACTACATAATAGAAACTCATACTTATAAACACATAGGAAGGAGTGTTTCTTTCCAATGTGGGATAAATATTTTTTTCCTTCTTTATTTATTTACAAACTACACCAAAAATCCCCAACTGGTTTGTAATAAATATCTTTTCACTTGATAGATTTATGCTTACAAGAATATATTTTGCAATTTAAACATTCAATTAGTGTTAGAACTTGAATACTACCAAAGCTATTGTTGTTCATAGATTAAACCAAAATTTTTGTTGCAGAATCAAAGATAATGCACACATAGTACTACCTAAATTCTTGAAGAGGTTTGCAACTATTTAGCACTATTATGGCAATGTGATAAAATCTTATTTTCATGAATATTTATAAGAGAAAACCCTAATTTTTGTCAAAAGCAACTTTACTTTTATATTCATATGGGTGAAATTATATATGTCTCTATTACATATAACACGAACTTTAAATTCCATTAAAGCCCAACACTCACCCTCCTTTACATAATAGAACACACCAAATACTATCAAAATAGGGTTCAAAATTAATTATTAGTATCCAACAAATACTAAATAGTAACTTGTTATTACACATTAAACTTAGAGATAAACTTGTTGCTAATACGAAGTTGAGTTCCTATTACCGGTTTCGCACGTGTGCGGTGTCGCAACGAAAACATCCACCCTCGAATTCTATCTTATGTGGCAAATGTGGAGAGACAAGGAATTCTTGTCTTTTATTAGTGAAAATTGGAATGGAGTCGCCACCTAGTATTTTGATCACTAGGAACCCTAACTGGTCTCAGAGATCAGGTACAGGGACTGATTGCGTAAAGGGAAGGTATTAGCACCCCAAATATGCCCTACCTAAGGTAAGATGCATAGTTTTATTGTCTGATAAAATCTAAGGTCTTGTCGTGCTTTTCTAGTTGTTGGTCCATCTAGGGTTTAAGAAAAGTCCTCTTTGGTAAGGAGATCCTTATCTTATCGGGTAAAACCTAACCGGTCTAATGCCAACAAAAAAGAATTTAATATCCAGAACACGTCTTACGTATAAGATCATAACCACATATATTAAAAGAAAACAAATAATTTTTTTTGAAAATTTTGAAATATTGGCCTAGTTCTCGTGACTTTCATAAACTGGTTATTAAAGCCAAAATGCATGCTAATACATATTTTTTGAAATTTTCTTTGTTGTATGAAAATACAATATGATTTTTTTATTTTTTGAGAGACTTGGCCGTATGCATGAAAAAAAAATATTTTATTTTATTTATTTTTTTATTTTTTAATGTCTTGACGAAAACCGAGTATTTTAATACTGAATTTGTATCTTTACAATATAAAAATACAAACTAGTATTGATCAAAATGCAGTAAAAAATTTTGTGGAAAATCACATTTTTTTTAAAAATAATTTTTGAAGAATTTAATTTTTTAGGCTGGGCCTAGCGCGGCCCATATGGCTGGGCTGGACCCAGCAGGCCTAACCGGGTCACTGGCCCAAGCCAGTGACCCGGCTGGGAAAACAAAAGGCACGCTTACGCGTGCATGCTTGTGCAATTCAAGTAGTCACTGTTCAAGTGAATTATAATTCACTTGAACAGTGAAAATGCAAAAAATGGAATTGCATGCACAGAGATGAAGAGAACAAACCTGGTGGCGGAAACAATGTCGACGACGATGGTAATGGCGTACGCTCACAGTGATGCTGGTGGCGGTGGAGAGGAAGATGACAATGGTTCACGGTGGTTATGACGGTGGCGGGCGGTGTTTGCTGCAGCTTTTCTTCTTCTTCCCCGTGCAGAGACACCTTCCTCGTCTGCTTCTGTTTGGTTCTTCTCCTTTTGGTCTCCGGTGGGGGTGGAGCTGCTGGTGGCTTTCAGACGATGCGGTGGAGGTTGCTGGCAGGTGGAATTGCTATGGGGGTGCTGTTTTCTTTTCTCTGTTGATCGATACTCCTTTCTCAGTGGCGGCGTTGTAGCAGTGGTGGAGAGGAAGACCAACTGTGGTTTTCCTTTTTTCTTCCTTCTTCCTCTGTAACTTTCTTTCCCCGTCTCTCTGTTTCTGTCGTTCTGGTTCGAAAGACTTACCACCCTCTGTTTTCTCCTTCTCCCTTTGTTCTTTCTTTTCCTTTCTGTCGTTCTGGTTTTACCCCTCCTGTTTTCTCCTCAGTACTGTCTCCTCCTCCCTCCCTTTTCTCCCCTGCGTTCGGTTCTTCTTCTGGCTTTTATAGCCAAAGGACGAGAGTGTTTTTGGTAAGCCAGCGTGCATCATGGTGGCGAGGGTTGTCAGCCGCGATACGCTCCCTTCTTGATTTGGAAACTCCTTCATTATCGCTGCCAACGTATCCTTCCTTTATTATCACAGAATACCAGCTGTTGCAGAAGGTGAAATGATGGAAACGGCGCCACTTGAGTTTCTTTTGATTCGGCCATTGAATGTTTTGCAGTTTTGTAATCAAATCCTCGACAAAATTGTAATTGGATCCTTTAATGTTAGCGCTTTTTCTAGTTTGATCCTTGGTCTCAGATTGTTTCAATTAAGTTTCTAATTGGCCATCAAACTTCAATAACTATGCAATTAAGCCCCTGATTTGACCAAATCAACTCTTTTAAAATTTTAATTGGACCCCAGAACTTTAATTTCATCCAATAAAAGCCTAAATTGACTTAAAAATCTGTTTTTCTTCCAATCAAACCCTCCATAAATTCAATTAAACCTTAGATAAAATTTAATTGAGTTTATAAACATCTGATTTGAGACTTTTTTTCTCAACTTTAATTTTCTTTGTCAATAGGGCTCTTATAATGTCAAATTTCAATTCTTGTATTTCTGAACCTCTTCAACCAATTCCTAGCCATTTTATGGGAGTTCCGACATCCTTTTCTCACTCCTATTTTTTTTTATTCCTTCCGAATATATTTTTTTATATGTATTTTTTTGTATTTTTTTGTGGGGAACCTAAAAATGGGTAACAACAACCGGTATTTTTAATAACAACTTTCAATCCCATTCTACTAGTTGTTTTCCTTACCATATCTCTAGATAGTCCTTTTATGAGTGGATCCGCTAAATTATTTACAGATTTCACATAGGCAATGATGATTATCCTATTTGCAATCAACTCTCAAACATATCCATGTTGAATGCTTATATGTCTTCACTTACCATTGTAAATGTTATTGTAAGCTCGAGACATAGTTGCTTCATTATTGTAATATAAAGAAATAACTAGCATAGGTTGTGACCACAACTTAATATCTAACAACATGTTTCTTAGGCGTTTTGCTTTTTAACCTTTAATAGTCATATCAATAAATCTTGATTTCATGGTAGAATGAGATATGCATGTTTGTTTCTTAGATGGCCAATATATTGCTCCTTCTTCAAGTGAGAAAATCCATCCTGATATGGACTTATTATCACTCGAACTAATTATCCAACTTGCATCACAATATCCTTCTAACACAGTTAGAAAATCATAAGCCTAAATTGATTGTTCTTATTAGATAACCAAATACTCTTGCCTTCTAATAATCCGTATTTGGCTTACATGTATATTTTGATAACTTGCATATAACAAAGCTATATATGGTCTTATACAATGCATAACATACATAAAACTTTCAATGACACTAACATATTCTAGTTGTGCTACCGTTTTTTCAAAATAATCATTTAACTTCATATTAGAGTCAAATAGGGTATTAGCTTCTTTTATATTGAGATGCTTAAACTTATCACGTATTTTCTTGATATAATATTATTGATTAAGTGCATATCTACTACTATGTTTCTTAACTTTGATGCCTAAAATTGTATTCACTTCACTAAGATCTTTCATTTTAAAGATGGAAGTGAGATATCTTTTGATTTCAACTATTTCAATCATATTGGTGCTAAAAATTAACGTGTTATCTATGTAAAGACAAATAATCACACCAAAATCTTTTGTAAATTTGGAATACATACATTTATCGACATCATTGTAATTAAAATCATTCAACAAAATTACTTTGTCAAATTTCTCATGCTATTGTTTTGGAACTTAGGCCCCGTTTGTTTGCTGAAAAGTAGTTTTCTTTTGGAAAGTGAATTCGAGGAAAGTGTACTATTTTCTGATATTTGGTAGTATAATGAAAAATAAGTTGGAAAACACTTTTCAGTGTTTGGTTATGTCATGGAAAATGAGCTGGAAAATAACTTATTAATGTTTTATTTTTTTCAAGTTTATTAAAATAATGGAGAAATCTTACAAATTAAAAAGTTGAATGAGAATGAAATTGAAAAAAAATATAATTTCATAAATTATCTCAAATAAAATAAATAATAATCAAAATAATTGAGATTAAATCTAACAAATAAGAAAATTGAAAGATGAAGAAATTAAAATAATAATAATTACCATTTCATAAATTATTTCAAATAAAATAAGTAACAATTAAAAGAATGAGGACCAAATTTGATAGATAAAAAATTTCAATTAAAAAATGATAAGGAAAAAGCAAATAACAATTATAAAAATGAGGACCAAAATTAATATAAAAATTAAATTCTAAGGGATGAAATTGAAAAAAAATATTCAAAACAAAATATATATAACAATCAAAAGTTTGAAGATCAAATTTGATATAATCAATAAATAATATGACTTTGAAAAATTTTTTTACAACTTCTGGAAAGTGTTTTTCGCCCAAAATAAAAGGAAAACACTTTCCTATAAACCAAGCCAAATTTTTCTTTGACTGGAAAGTGTTTTCCGTTGACTAACTTTTCTAATGACAAACAAACACAAGAAAGTTTGGAAAGTGGTTTCTAGAAAACCATTTTCCATTAAACAAACGCCCCCTTACTTTAAAACATATAAAGACTTTATCAATTTATATACCTTTTTATCATTTCCATGAAGTATAAAACTCTTAGATTGTTTCATATACACTTACTCCTTTAAATCTCCATTTAAGAAAGTCATCTTAACATCCATTTGATGAACATACAATTTATAAATTAATCTTAATGCAAATAAAACTGTAATATATGTAATTCTTGCCACTGAAGAATAAGTGTTAAAATAAACAACATCCTTCTTTTGAGTAAAATCTTTGGCCACTAATCTTGCCTTAAAGGTTTGTGAAGAACCATCAATATTGTATTTTCTTCTAAACATCAATTTGCATCCTATTGGCTTAGTACCTGAAGGTAATCTACTAGGACCCAAGTATTATAAGACAATATTAAATCCGTTTTATCATGTACCGTTTATTTCTAAAAGATAACGTCTCTAAAAGATATAGCTTCACAAAATATTTTTGGATCATCTTTCACATTTAGGATCATAAATATCTTTTTCAATACTATGTTTCTATCACTTTTCACTAAAAATACAATTAAATCAATAAAAATAAAAATATATATATATATATATATATATATATATATATATGTGTGTGTGTGTGTGTGTGTGTGTGTGTTTTTCTAACTTTTTGATTCATTCTAGGTTCACATGAACCTATTACTTTTAGGTTTTTATATTTTTTTATTAAAAATTAAGTTAGTGGTCATTATTTTTAAATCTAATTTTTGTGTATTTAAATTAA
>Ga0325410_1006740_pt1 | contig 12595 bp, 9 predicted proteins | sample PopdelMetagenome_16_FD_206182 | JGI IMG/M metagenome (GOLD analysis project Ga0325410, IMG submission 206182) | Populus deltoides microbial communities from Bellville, Georgia, United States - Xylem-PdIQD-R3 | ecosystem: Host-associated > Plants > Phyllosphere > Stem > Wood/Secondary xylem... | reverse complement strand
TTTTGATATCAAACTTAGCAATAGATTGTCTACAATAATAACTTAGAGTCCGCTCTAGCAATTAAAATAAACAATCATAGGAAAAATAAGCATAGGAGAACAAACATATTCATCATATAAACTGAATAGAAAAGGTAAAATAAATCTCACAGTTCTTGAAATCCGAAGGTTTCCGTGTCCTTGCAACCAAGAAAAAGTGTTTAGCCTTACATGTTTGTTGAACAACTAATAAAAAAGAACGAAGAATGCATAATTTAGGGTTTCTTAAAGGAAGAGGGCATTTTTCTCTTCTTGGCTGGCTGCCCCCCTTCTCTTCTCTCATTCTTTTTATATCTTAGAAAACCCTAGGTCTCTATTTTACAAAATAGTCCTCCATTAAGTATACTGTTTATATTTAAGTACTTCAATAACTATTTTCCTAAAAATAAAGAAATAGCCTTTCGTGAAATCTTCAAGCTTTGACTTAGAGGAGCTAAATTGCTGAAATAAAAACTTAGATATCGGTTTAGATGCTTCGGAACGTCATTTGGACTCGTTTCTTCACGAAACCTGTTTGCTGGCAGAATTCAGATGTTATCTTTGAAAAATCATATCTCCCTCATATGATATTTTTTTGGCTGAAATTTGGAGCGTGTATAGAAATTTGAGTCATGAATCCAAAACAATTGAGTTTGCATCAATTGGACTTCTGTAGCTCCAGATATTCAAGTTGGAATAGCCGAAGGTCAACACTAGCAGATTGCGAGATTTGACTTTGAAGGCTGCGATTTCCATGTTCTTCCTTATTTTATTTTCTTGCCTTAGATTTCCAGAAAGGTATGGATGTTAGATTTTTAATGCCACTGGAATCATTTCATTTCAACCTCCAGAGCTCACGCTCTGCACAAAACATCGACTGAAGGTCAAATCTGCCAATTATATCAAATTTACTCCTTTTTGCATCTTTCATCCAAAAGTGCCTTCAAAACATAAAACAAAGAATATCAAGGCATTTTATATATAAAACATAGGCAAAACACTAGTTAAATGTGGGTGAAACTATTGAATAATATGGTTGCATCAATTAGTGTATGATTATACATGATAATGTATGCTGGATATTGATTAGTTATACCCTGAGTTGATATATGACCACCATTCCTGTATAAATAGGTAGGGTTCTCATCCTTTTATAGTTGTCAAGACAATTTAATTTGAGCTAATGCTTAATAAAAATACACTAATCATAAATAAATATTGCATAAAAGGTTGGGTCGAAGCCCTTTTTCATTAATACTTGATGAAAACTTTAACATTTGAAAGCTAATCTACTCATCATCTTTTATAAGGAGAAAGGCAAAGCCTTTGTTTTTTATGTCCCTAAAAAAAGCATTAGTCTCAACCATGCTTTATTGATAATGATGGACATCCCTTCCAACCTACCGAGCATTGTGACGGATTCATCAGGCATAAACAAAGGCACGATCAATCTGGTCATCCATATTTCTTGTCTTCTCCAAGAGTAACACATTGTTCCTATTCAGTTTATTATTATTGGTGTCTATCATCTGGTTGTGGCACTCAAGCAATCCATTATTTTCTTCTAAATGTTTTGCCTTGGACTTTTCTTTGTTAAGCTTCTTCTATAGCAGATTGATCTCATTTCTCTTATTATCCAAATTAGTTTTAAAGACCCCCAACAACTTTTCCTTTGGCTTTTACTCTAGTCAGCTCACTTTTCAACATCACGTACTTCTTGTATAGCCTTTCATACTTTTCAATCCGGCTTTCTAACTCAGTTTGGGTCTTTGAAGATATATCAGTCCTTTCTTGGTAATCATTGAAATTGGTTTTCAAAACCTCTAGCTAAATACTGGTTCGCATCCAATGTATTCCAAATTCTTTTACTATTCTTTAGTTTGGTTTCTAGCCTCCTTTTTTTCTTTCAATTTCTTCTCTAAAGACATGATTTTCTTGTCATTTTTCTCCAGCTGTTGCTTTACAAACTTTCTCAATTTCTCTTTAGTAAGGAGTTGCTCCTTAGAGGATATCCTAAGGGCTTTACTGGTGTCTACTTTCATTTGAAGCCTTTTCAGTTGTTCTCTTAATTCTTTCTCGTTTCTAATCTTTTTTTTTTATTGGTTCAACAGCTTGCAAAGTTTCAACTTCAAATCTAAGAGTTATGGGGATGGTGACTAGTGATAGATTTCTCCACTTTGGATGTTTTTCACTAGTGACTAGATCTTTCATACCATTTGATTCCTTCTTATCCAATACTAGAAGTTTCCAGTCTTGTTTGGTGTTTTCCACAACTTCCAAAGCAGATTAGTCCTCAAATAACCGGAGAATTGGGATAATCCGGTCGTCCTTAGCATATGTTGTATGCCCCCAAGATGCCTTGCAACTAAAGCAGGTGTGTAACTAAAGTTGTTAAATATCAGCTTCTTGGTTAGAGGCACCCACCGTCTTTACCCACAACTCATCCAACAATTTGTTGCTCTCATCCACAAGGCTTTCCACTTCACTTCTCCTTACGAGATTCCTTGTAATTTTACTTTTCAGTTTTCTTCGCTCAGGTCCTTCCACTCATCTTTTTAACTATATCCAATGATTTTTTACTAAACCACTAGAAGTTGTTAAATATCAGCTTCTTGGCTTCTATATGGCTATCAGTCATATGTACAATACTTGTTCACAACATCTTATTGATCCTTTGCTAACCCTCCTATAATGGTTGAGTATCTAGATAGTTTCTGCTAGTATCATCACATTGGGATTTATCTGAGTGTTTTCATATGCGACAAAAGCTATAGCTGCATCTAAACTGATGATTCCAATGAGGTTTGGAAATAAAACCAACCCGAAGATTTCTAAAGCAAGTATTCAACCCTTTTCTTCAACAAGTCTAGAGTCATTCTTCATCTTTTTGAATACCTCTTTGATCATCTTCCACTTCAGGCCACTAACATTTTTCTCTAATAACTTATGGAGATTTGAAGCTTTAATCAATTTGACCAATTTATTTAGCACTTTATCGCAATTTGGTGAAACTAGATTTTGTATAGATTTTGAGGAAATTTAGTCAATACAACCATACTCTTCCGAACTAGGACATGTCTATATTTTCAAAAATGAAGCACTGATACTTGGGGTCCCAAAAATACATCAAGGCTTTTCATTGCTGAATTTTGCACGAACACCTTTATGATTTTCGTTATCTTCCCATATTCTATAAAAAACCCATCCTTGTGGATGCTTTTCATGTGTGAGATGAGCTTCTTTAAGTTATTTTCAGAGCAACTCACATTTTTTTTATGGGTGACAATTTACTATCATCTAGTCTCAAGCAATCCCTTTCTAACACTGTAGAGATTCAAAATCCTACTCATATTCAACAAAGGTCATCTCTTTAATGGTGGCCATTTTATTAGCCCTAAGTCCTGCAATTCAAGATGTTTTTTTTTATGGTTGGGCATGTCTTAATGCAATAGTGTTTAATTGTGGATACATCCTGCAAGAAGGTTCTATGTCTTTTTATGTGAAACACTATCTAGTCTCAAAAAGATCTCTTGTTGTCCTAGTGATTACCCTCGTAAAGGTAATATGGGAGCTTAGTAGGTAGTGGGATGATACGTATACCAATCACTGCTAGTCGAAGCACTAAGCAAAGAGTAAGATGGTTTTATGAACTTAAATCCTGATTGAAAGTCATAGGGTAAGCCGCTACTGTCCCACTTAACTTGAAGTTTCCATGTGCATGCATTCCAAAGTGATATATCACAAATAGACTAATGATGCATGAAGTCATTCATCCACATCCAACGTGTATGCATGAGTAGCATAAAATATGCATGACTAGGAGACCCAAGTGAATTGGTCCCATCTGAAATTCCAGGGTAAGGGACTAGTTGTGGCTAGGGAAGATATTAACACCCCTAGCGCACCTTACCTGAGATAAGTTGCAATGTGTGTTTTGGATATAGTTTAAAAGTGTTGATGGGTTCCTAACCAGTGGTCTGCTAATGGCTCAAAATGAAGATTTACATTCATGAATAAATCTGATATTTCAAATTTATTATAGGCTCGTATGTTTGGGTAAATTCTTATAGGAAGAATCTATATAGATTCCCTAACAGAGTTCACCTATCATAGAAGGCGAAAGTGTTTTTCATAACTCATATATTGTGGTGAAAAATACTTGCAATTAAAATTGTTGAATATCCAAAATAATTTTGAGAATTTTCTAGTCAACTTCTAATACTTTAATTCCAGCCTACTGGTAGATCTAGTATTTATACCAGAATGTTGACCATTAATTTTTAGGAATTAAAATTTTTATAGTTATTGAAATATTCGTCAAATCTTTAAAAAATTTCACAAACTTATTGTAAATCCTAAAAAAATGCACATAAATTCTCTAAAAACAATGCTAAAAAATGTTTTTTCTTTTTATAAATAAAATGTAATTTTTTTTATAAGAATTGAGTCATATGCAACAAGCAAAAATTATTTTTTTGTAAAGTCATGTTTAACAAAACTCATTTTTTTAAAAACCAAAACTTTCAAAATAGGCATAAGGAGTATTTGCCAAACACACCCTTAAATAAAAAAAAAACCAATTAGCAAAAACATTGTCAGCTAAACAGGGTCTTAACCTTTGATCCAATTTGACTTGACCGGGTTGACTCGGCCGCATTGACTCGACAAGGTTAACCTAAAATATTTGGTTTAGCCATAAACCAAATCAAAGACATTGAAACTAAACCAAAACTAAAATTAAAACTTAAAACAAATCAAACTTAAAAAAATATAAAAACACAAAAACCTTTGACTAAAAAGGATCCAATGCAGAAAAAATATCAAGAACAACTTAAGAACACGAAGAAGATCCAAAGAAACCCAACAATATGGATCTCAAATTAAAACCAAATACAATTGAAATAAATCATTAACATACTATTGGGCTAAAAACACATAATCAAACAAGTATCAAAACCAAGAATCATGTATTTAGTGCAAGCCTCACTAACATATTATTGATAAAAACTAAAACAAATTATCATAAAGAAAGCTTGAGCAATCTAAAACATGCTTAAAAAAACAAAAACAAAACAAACTCTGTCGAAAAACATCAAATTATTCCAGCACCAAAATAAAAAAAAAAATTGCAAGATGAGCTCAAACAACATAAAAGGAGGTTTAAAGATTAAGACAATATAAATGGGTAGGCCACATAGACTTCACCCTTGAACTTTTACATAGTTATACCTTCTTCAAGCTTACTAGCTATAAATTGTTATTTTCCTTCTCTTTTCTTTTCTTCTTTCCCTTTCACTATTTTTTCTTTCCAAAGCTTGTTAGACCAAATTCATAGTAATAATGATAAAGTTTGTTATCCTTTCATCTTCCTTTCCTCTTTATAACAAAAAAGAAGATAAAAGATAACAAACTTTATCATTATTTATCAATTTTGGCTTTCCATCCGAATCTTCCCTCTAACATCGAAATCTATTGATTTGATGTCCCTCATATTATAAGGTATAACAAAACCTCTTACCTTTTCAATATGAGATAAAGTTTTAAGTACCTAAAATGCCAGTTATATTTTATAAAAATCCCCCACTTAGCTTTTAATATTAGGTTGTACCATATTTCATGCATAAAATAAGGTATCTTTTGATTTAAACCTTTCCTTAGTTTAAGCATTTCAAAACTCTAAAGAAATCTTGATGGCAAAAGAGTTTAAATCAAGATTTCATTCAATAAAATTGAAAAATACTACACATGATCTAATTAATCCAAAACAGAAGTTCATCATTATTTTTAGAACTAATATATCATTATGCTACTTCCTAAATTCAAATTCATGAATATTTACAAAGTTTTCCAAACTTTTATGGAAGTGACACCACTTCATATGTTCATATAGGTGAAGTTTCCTTCTTACATAGAGGTTTCATTAAGAGTGTTAATCACTCATCCTCCCATTTAATGGGAATATTAATTTTATAAATCATGATTTCATACACAAACTACTGTACACCACTTTTACTAATAATTTTTCTTACCCATTAAACTCCTAACTAGCAAATACTAATAATTAAAGTTGGGTTCTTGTTATTAGTAAGTTTAGTTAAATGGTCTTAAGCCCATATTAGTAGAAGTACTTCTAACTAAATCTTTTGAGAGACCTTTAGTTAAAGGATCTACTAGATTATTACAAGATCTGATATACTCAATAGTAATTATCCTATAAGAAAATAATTTCCTTAAATATTCATGTCTCAAGCTGATATGTCTAGATTTTTCATTGTAAATTGTACTAAATACCTTAGACATAGTTGTTTGACTATTACAGTGTAAGTAGATAGATGATATCAGTTGTGGCCACAACTTAATATCTAGTAACATATTTCTCAATCATTCAACCTCTTTATTTATGGTGCTAGAGCTATGAAGTTGGATTTCACTATAAAAAGAGTTATACATGTTTATTTCTTTGAAGCCTAAGAAACACCACCACCTCCTAAAGTAAATATACATCCATAGATCGACTTATTATCACTTTCACTAGTTATCTAAGTAGCATTAATATAACCTTCAAGTAAAATTGGAAGATTATTATAAAATAATTCTAAATTTATAGTCAATTATCCACATTAAAATTACTTGTGTATCTAGACAATTTACACATTGTGAAAGTAATTTTTGATATAGTACAATGCATGACATATATTAAGCTACCAATTGTAATATCATATTCAATTTGAGCAATTGATCTACTAGTACTTTTTATCAACTTAAAGGAAACATCATTTGAAGTATTTGCTTCTTTGATATTCAAATGATTAAATTTACATAAGACTTTCTTAATATAATGAGATTGACAAAGAGCAAAAACCTCCACTATGTTTTCTTACTTTGATACCCAAAATTATATCTACCTTATTTAAGTCCTTCATTTTGAACTTTGAGGTTAGATATTACTTCATATCATTAACATCATTCATGTTAATACTAATAATGAGCATGTTATCCATATAAAGACATATTATCACACCAAAATCATTTATAAATTTAGAATAAATACATTAATCACCACTATTATGTTTAAAACCATATTCTAAAATTACATAATCAAATTTATCATGCAATTGTTGAGGTGCTTGTTTCAATCCATATAGAGATTTAATCAATTTTCAGACTTTATGCTCATTTCCTGGTAAAAAAAAACCCTCTGATTGCTTTATATAGACTTCCTCATCCAATTCACCATTGAGGAAAGCAGTCATAACATCCATTTGATGTACATATAAATTATAAATTGATGATAAAGCAAAACGTACTCTTATAGATGTTATACGAGCCACTAGAGCATATGTATCAAAATAGTCTATTCCTTTCTTTTTTTCTAAAGCCCTTAGCTACCAACCTTGCTTTAGAAGCTTGAATTGATTCTTCACTTTTATGCTTTCTTCTAAAAACCCTTTTACATCTAATTGTCTTAGAACCTGGAGGCAAATCAACAATAGTTTAAGTATTGTTATATAATAATGAATTCATCTCATCATTAATTGTCTCTTTCCAAAATGTAACATCTCGAGACATCATTGCCTCTTTGTATGTTTTAAGACCATTTTCCAATATTAATAAGATTGGTATCTTATTAAGCACACCAATCATATTGCCTTCAACTAAGAAAACAATAGATTGTGAAGATATATAATCAGGATGTAAAATCTTTTCTTTTCTAGCACGCTGGCTTCTCCAAATTTCAAAAGGATGATCTTTTTGAATTCTTTTATTCCTAGAACTTGGATCAAAACATGCATTAGTTGTTGACTTTAGTTTAGAATTATTAGTTCATTCATTAATTGAATTGGAATCAGTTTGAAATTTATTATCAATAAACTCAACATCTTTGCATTCCACAATTACATTAGAACTCAAATCCAATATTATATATGCTTTTGAATTTTTAGCATAGCCAATAAAATTTCCCTATAAAGCTCTAAGTCCCAATTTTATTTTTTTAGGATCCGAAACTCTATAAAAGACAAGACAACCTCAAACTCTAAGATAATTTAAGTTTGGTTTTTATTTTTCTATAACTCATATGGAGAAACTTTTAATTTTATAGAAGGAATTCAATTATGTATATGACAAGCAGTGAGTAAAGTTTTTCCTTATAAACTAGTAAGTAGGTAGCTTGGAGTTCACTTACATAGAGTTAAGCATATCAATAAGAGTTCTATTATTTCTTTCTGCCTAACTATATTATTGTGGTGTATATGGAGAATTAGTTTGATGTATGATTCAATTTTATTTATAAAATGAAGAAAATTACATGGAAAAAAAAATACTTAACACCTTCATCACTCGTAATTTTAATTTTCTTTCCTTTTTGGTTTTTCACTTCAAATTTATAATTCTTAAATGTTTGAAAAGCTTGATCTTTATGTTTCATTAAATAAACTTAAGTATACTTTGAATAGTCATCAATAAAAGTTATAAAATACCTATTTCCTCTCATTAAGATGCAATTCAATTCACATGTATTAGAAAGCACAAGTTCTAATAAATTTGTATTTCTTTTAACTTTAAGAAAGGATTTTCTAGTCATCTTTGCTTGAATGCAGATTTGACATGTTCTTTTATCTTTAATTTTATAAGAAAGTAAATTATGTTTAGCCATATATTTTAATGATTTAAAACTAAAATGTTCCAAATGATCATGCCATAAAGATAAAGATAACTTTTTCATATAAATAGAAACACTAACTTTATTATTAATACTAAGATTGAACATTCTTCCACATGAATAGCCCTTCCCCATAAATAGTCTATTTTAGGAAAGAATAATTTTATCTGACTCTAAAACAGCCTTAAAACCCTTCTTACAAAGCAAATTTACAAATACAATATTTTTCCTTATATCTTATATCTGGTATATATAAGACATTAATCAATAACATTTTGTTTCCAAAAGTGAAATTTAGTTCAACACTTCCTTTTGCCATCACTTTTGCAGCATTATAATTTCTCATTAGAACTTCCTGTCCGTCTTCTACAACTTCATAATATTTAAAATGATTTTTATTGTTACATACATGGATGGTTGCATCAAAATCATACCACCAATTATTAGACATGATACTTGCAGCTATATAAAGTTCATTAATCATTCCATTAGATAGCTTTGAAATCATTGCAACCAACTTAGTTTCTTGTTCAACCATATTTGCATTATTAGAATTCTAGACATTGCTAGAATCATCTTGCTTCTATTTCTTTTGAAACCTGCAGTCATGTTTGTCGTGCCCTTTATTACAACAATTGTAATAGGTCTTTCTTTTCTTTGAATTGCTTGTGTTGTTTGGATTCTTAAAGTTCTTTGCTACCTCAAAAGATTTCCTCTTTTTTCCAGCATATTTCTTTTAAACATTCTAATTTCCTTCAATATAATTCACCCTTTTTTTTTGTAGATTTAGTTATGAATTTATTTACATGAATTCTGGTTTCCTCTTCAATCCGCAAGTGTTTTTTAATCTGTTCAAGAGAAAATTCTTTTGTGGTATGCATAAACTTCTTCCTATAATCATTCCAACTAGGAGGAAGTTTTTCAATTATTCCTCATACTTATAATGCTTCAAGAACTTCCACTTTCAAGTTCATAAGTTTAGAAATTAAGACTTATAACTCATGGACTTGATCCATAGAAGAAACATTATCAATCATTGAAAACTCAAAATATTTCATAATAAGAAATTTGTCTGCACCTTTTTTTTGTGTTGTATTTGTACTCTAGTGACTTCTAGATTTCCTTTGAAGACTTTATGAATATAAAAAGATCATTCAGATGATTTGACAAAATATTGAGTATAAAGCCTCTATATAGCAATTCATCTTCATTTTGTTTTTTATTATCTGTCTTTAATTGATCATTGTCTTCAACTGTAGATGCAAGAATTTCAGGCAAATTCAGAACAAGGATGTAGAAGATCTTTAAAGCAGTCAACAAAAACATCATCTAATCTTTCTAACAAACAAAATATGTTTCATCAAAACGATCCAGCTTCATAAACTCTTGATTCACCATAGTCTTGGACTTTATTGCAAATCAATACCTTAAATTTGTTATGTCAGTGAGTATAGCAAATAGACTTTGAAGCATAAAGACCATTATCTTTAAGGTGTTAATTACCCCTATTATATTTATTTCATGGTTAAAACAGTATACCTTCAGGATACAACAAAACTTTAAACTTATAGACAACAACTTCAATAAGTTTATTAAGAATTTTAGTTTTATTTCTGATAAGCATAAACAGAGAGTTTTTAGAGAAAAATTAGGGAGAAAAAAATATTGTTTTTTAATTAATTTTTTTCAATATTAAATTGATATTTATAAAGAAAATAACATTCTTTCAGACCAATATGTATGTAGAATTCAAAAGGCAACTCTTCATTTAAATTAATTGAACAACTTAGCAGAAAGTGTCATTCATAATTAATTAATTAATTAATTTTGAAGATTAATTACTGAACTAAAATTAATTAATTCTGAAAAAAAAAATTATTTTATATTACATAATGTCAAGCGCCAAGATTTTGGCTTTCCCTCCAAATCTTTTCTCCAACATCAAAATCTATTGATTTGGTGTCATTCACATTTTAAGGTACAACAAAACATCTTATTTTTTTTAATGTGGAATAAAGTTCTCTTTAACTATCTAATTGCTATATTTGATAACACTTGTGGGGGAAGTGAGAAAGGATTATTTAGAGGAGATTATTTTATAACACTAGTTTTCTTTGTTTTCAAAAACTAGGTCTTCATTACTTAGAAGAGGAGAAATTCAAGGTTTTGCTACTGTTGTTTTGGAAGGTTGATAGAAGGGAGAGAGGCTTTGGAGGTTTATTGAACCATTTATCAAAGAAGTTATTGAAAGTGACTAGTTTTTTTAAAACATTAATGGTAAAGTTGTAATATTTAATATAAAAATTTTTTAGCTTTTAAATAAAAATTAATGGAACGCTAGAAAATAATAAGATGATCTTTTTTGATATTGTTTTTGTAAAGATATTAAATGTTAGTCCCCGTATAAAGTTCAGGATACATAATTTAATTTTTAAAAAATTGACAGGTAAATGTAATTTTGATCAAGCGAGTTATTTTTTTTTATATTTATTGGAGTATATAATTATTAATAAATTTTATCAAATATAAATTTAAGTTTTTAATTACCACTTTTATCCAATTCGCAATAGAACACCTGACAAATATTAAGCTAGTCACATGCTAATTGATTTTTTCTCAAAACCAAAATAATATACACCAAATTTATACTATAAGAAACGCTAGAAAGGTAATTCCACCATCATAATAAGTACATTTTAAATTAAAAAAAAAAACGTTTTTGAATTTTCTTTTTTTGGGCAGATTCAAGTCAAATCAATCAAAACCATAGCTCGAGAAGTCAAGGAAAAAAACTAAAGGCTTGAAATAGGCAGCCCGCCCAATTATTGTACAGTAACTTTTCTGAGCACGCCTTCGACAGACGTCAATCACCAAGCATATTCGTACTCCCTAGCTCTAATCTCGACACGCGTCCCTCAGGGCAGATCACTGCTCAGATTCTACGGCTTCCAGAGACAGCTATTATCACCTGGGGGAACCTGAACTGTTTATGATAGCCAATGGGAGACCAACACGTTGTGACTTATTTGACAGCTGACAGCGTTTAGAAAACTGGAGCCAATAAAACGACATGCATGGAAAGGTAAAACACTGTGGTTTATAGTTTATACATCCTTTTATCCATCTTGTTCGTCTGTAATTTTATTGACTCATGACTAGGTTTTACGTAGTCATGGTCATGGACAATCTGCTGCCCTCAGCCTGGGGTTTTCTCATGACATAGATCGACTTCATACACCCACACTACATAATTTTTTCTCATGACATGATCATCTGATAGTTTATGACCAAATTACCCTTGCACAACACACACACACTATTTTGATTCTTGCCCGTGTAGCAATGTTTTTCAACGCAAAAAAGGCTTGGGTGTTAGTTTTTTTTTTTTTACCATAAAAATTTATTTAATTGTAAGTTAAAAATTTTATATAAATGTTTAATAAAATAAATTGATATTAAATTTTTTGATTTCAATTAAATATTAAATATAAAAATTGAGATAAAAATATATATTAAGATATTTGATCTAATGTTGCATGGAGCTCTTCAAATCTTTTTATTTTATTATACAAAAATAAAATTGTTTTTTTGTTAGAAAATAAATAATTTAAACTCCATTAGAAAAAAAAATCTAGTATAATTCTTCCCTTTCTTAGTAATATATATTTTCAACAAAAAACAAATATATTTTCTTGTCATGGGTTCTTAATTTTATAAAAAAATAAAAAAAGATATTTTACCTTCATTCAATATTAATGAGCAATTTATTATCAAAATTCCATATATATATATATATATATATATAATGTGTCCATATTTTCTATGTTATTGAAAGCTTAAAAAAATAATAAATGTGACAAAATCAAGTCTAAAACTATTTAAAAAATTTAAAAATAAAAATTTGATTTTAAGATT
>Ga0325410_1006739_pt1 | contig 12597 bp, 3 predicted proteins | sample PopdelMetagenome_16_FD_206182 | JGI IMG/M metagenome (GOLD analysis project Ga0325410, IMG submission 206182) | Populus deltoides microbial communities from Bellville, Georgia, United States - Xylem-PdIQD-R3 | ecosystem: Host-associated > Plants > Phyllosphere > Stem > Wood/Secondary xylem... | reverse complement strand
AGAAATTGGCCAAGTATTCCCCCATAAAAGAAATCAATTTGGATTTAAAAGCAAGGCCATGAAATCAGTAGAATCCCACAATTCCCAGTTCCTCCAACTTTCTTATAAAAGAATCCCAGAAAAAATTGTCGTCATAGAAACTGACATATAAAGCAGAGGTAACTGACTCTCACTCCAGAAATGCATAACACTGATATTTACTAAATAATACCAACAAAAAGGCAATAATAATAATTAAGACAAAATTAGAAGAATATTTAAGACAACGACTCTGTATATCTCATTAAAATTACTAAAATTTACAAAAAAAAAAAAAAGACCTGTAAATTAAACGCATGCTGCAACCTTTAGCAATTAAGCACGACGAAAAGAAATGAAAAAAAAAACAGAGAGAGGCGGAAGAGATGGATCCGTACAAAGAGCTGACAATTACTATGCTTGACCAGTCAGTGTGTGGGAGAGAGCAGGAGGATCTGAGACGTGGAAGGCGGCCAAGTGTGCGCAGGATAGGGAGGGATAGATTGACAGAAGAAGGAGAGAAGGAGGGGTTTCTTTTACGACTTGTTTAGACTGAGTTTTGAAGTTAACACAGGAAAATTGCAAATTTAAATACAATCTTTTTTTTTATTAGATTGGCAGATACGCGCTCAGCTTGACAGAATTGACTTTACCGTCTAAAGCTTCCGATTTCTCTCAGGTCGCGAAGTCTTAAGTACAAGGAATGATATTACGTGTCTGAAACTGATTGGATTCTGTCTACATAGTTTCTTATTACTGATTGGCAGTTGGGTCAAAGCTGACTGGTCGTCTTAGGTGGATTCATCCGTTCAACCTGTTTGGACGTTTTCTTCTCTCTTTTTTTCCCGGAAAATTTCTCATATTTGGTATTTATGTCCATTACTAACCCATAAATTCAATTTTTATTTGGTAGTATTATTAATGTAATATCCATGTGCCTGTGGATATACTTATTTAAAACAGATATATTATTATTTAATTGAATCATTTATATTTTAAAGGTAAAACGGCAAGGTCAACAAAATGAAATAATAAGTTTGATTAAATTTCTCATCAACCATCTATACGAAAGAAAAACAATATGAAAGTTTTTATTTTTTTTTATGTTCAATCGAACATAAACATGACATTCATGATATTCGGTGTTTAAAGAGAATCTTAGAGTTTACAAATGAAGATTTAAGTTTAGTTATTGGCATGGGATTCCTCTTCTGTTCCTTTGAATTAGAAGACCCATTCAAATTGTCGACTTCTATTTGGATTTTATTGCTCTAAATTTTATAAATTGATGTCATGATTTGATTTATTTATATTCATAGAAATTTTCAAAGATGCAATTAAGTTCTTTCAAAACGTGTGCTAGATGTTTTACTATTCAATTTAGGCGTTTGAATTATAATTAATTATTTTTATTTCTAATTTAAGCATGCTCATTGGGGTTTATAATTAATAATTTATTTTGTTTAAAACAATGATAAATCTAGATAAAATAAAGTAAAATTCATTAATGATGTCAGTTTTACAACCAATCTAACATTAAAGATTAAAACCAAAAATAATAATAATAATAAATAAACATCCAAATTGCCTCCAAGACAAAATGATTAGAACAAAAAAACTAATACGAGACTACAAATAAGATCCGAACGTTAAAATATATACTTTTAAGGGCAATAAATTAATTGAATTGTTTATTTTTTTAAGAAAAAAACCTAGTCCCAAGCTAAGTGCTGTTTTTTCTTTAAGGATATTAAAACAATTTAACCTTCTAAATAAGTTGCAAAGAAACAGTAGCAACCTCGACTAATTAAAAAAGTGTTAATCCACAATAATTGAAGGTGGGTGGCTGCTTTTTTTTTTTTTTTTGGACAAAGCAGTCTATATATGAAACTTCAAAACCTATGTATATTTTTCTAATCGACAAGTCATCAACCTATAAACACTAATTCAATTAAAAAGTTTAATTTTTAACAAATTTAATGTTTAATGATAAAATTAAAAAATAAATTTCATAGTAAAAAACTTACCAAAAAAAAAAACTAAAATCAAATTTGAAAGAAGGAAAAAACGAAGAAAGATGAAATTGAAAAAAAAATCAAAAATAATTTAAAAGAAAAATAATTAAAATAATGAGGACTAAATCTGACATGGTCAAAATTTAAAGGAGGGTGAGATTGAAAATAAAATCCAATTTGAAGAATTAATTTGAGGGTCAAGAGTAGTTTTTTTATGGGAAAAAAAAAAAGGGAAAAAAAGTTGTCGATGACTCACTGGGTCTCAAATAAGTACACGCACTACATAGAAAGAAATAGGGGATCCAATCAAAGTAAATGACATGATATAAGTATTTTTTTGCCACTGTAGTTAGTCACATGCGTTGCTCAAAGACGTTAAACGCATCAACAATTTTTTTTCTACTAAAAATACAACATTTACTCTAGAAGCAAAGCATTATCATGAAAAACCACTTTGCAATTACCAATTAGCCCCTGAAACCAAGCTATTGAAAACTTAAATTGAAGCTTAGATTCTGAAATATCAAATGACACTCTAGACCATAACTTAATGTTTTTCTGGTTTTAAGGGCAATCAAATAATTATGTTGTAATAAAAAAGTAAAAAACCAAGATGCCCCAAAATAAATCTATAATGACAAGTGAGTTAAGTGAAAAGACTATTAACCTTTAAAAGATAACTTTTATGTAGTTTTTTAAAAGTATTTTTATAAATTCACTATTGTAATCCACGGTAAATCAAGACTATTGTATAATATTTTTGTCACACCATTTAGTTTTTGTAATTATTTATGATGATGTGTCATGGGTAGTTGATTTATTTTTCCAATCTATTTTAATAACTCAAGTTATATTTATATAAAATATGCTTACCAAATATGTGGTTTTCCTCGTAATTTTATATCTATATCAAAATTCTTTCCAAAATTTGAGATTATAGCTGCTATAGATATTTTAGTCTCAAATCTGGAATATTTTGTTGCTTGGTGGATCAGATCAAACTTTTTTAAATGTATAAACAATATTCAAACATTAGTAACATATTTTCTAATAAAAAAATTAATTTTATAAGGGTTGATATGATATAACCTGATCAATTTGACCGGTCTAAAAACAATTAAAATGACTCGTAAAGATATAATTTGATTAAAAACAAATTCAAGACAACATCTTTTATTTTAATACGGAGACGAAAACATGTTAGATTGATGCGGTTCAACCCAGGTTAAGTTGTCAAATCCATTACCCAGATCAATTTGGATTAACCTGTCAAATTCACGACCTAAGTCAAAGAAACTGTAATAAACTCTTGAAATAGATTATAAAACCTAAATCTCAATCAATCAAATGTTGAAGTATGAAATTGAAAAAAAAAATCAATTTTAAAAACAATAACCTAAAAAAATGCCCTAAATCAATATATTAAACCTGCTATCTGAGTCATGAGACTGAGATGATCCTATAAAAAACAAATAAAAAAGATAATTAAACTCAATTCTTAATCAACTCAATATTGAAGCATGATATTAAAAAACAAAATCACTTAAAAAGAACACAAAAATTAACCAATTCGAGTTTTCGTCAAACTTGTGACCTGGGTGATAGGAGTGAGATAATCCTATAGAAAGTAAATCAAAATAAATTATGAAATTCAATATCCAATAAATTCAAATATTTAAGGATAAAATTAAAAAATAATTAAAAATAATTTTTTTAAAAAAAACACTATTATAGTAAAAAGTGCTATTATAAAGTGGTGGACAAGAATCCATCTCTTCCTTTAGTTTTTTTGTTAAATCAAATAAATGTCTTAAAAAAGAAAAAAAACAAGTGGAATTTGTTTATCTGGAAAAGTTAGTATAATCAAGAATACGTGTTGTAATTTTGTTTATAATTACTGAATCCGATTTGAATCAATTCAATATAATAATTAAATAATAAATTAGTAAGATAAAACCAGAAAAAAAAAGAGATTATAACAGTTTCAATGCCAATTCAATATCCTAGAGTGAATCTTTTTGTTCAGCAATTTAAATCACCGATTTTCTGATCATCACAAGATTTGTTTTAAATTATAAAATATTTAAAATAAATCATTGACAATCATAAAAGGTTACAAGAACATGCTGGATCATTATCAACCTACCATGTATGGGACCACAGAACATCTTGCACATGCCATTACTCGAGAGATACTCCCCAGAAAAGAAGACAAATCACCAACATAATCCCTCCAAAGTCCAAATGGAATTAACCCCTGCAAAGCATCGAAGAGATCCAAGCAGGAAATCCCATTATCCGGCTGCAAATCTGATCCAGGCTTAGCAGCCTCACAAATGGGCTCCGCACAAATGGGCTCCGCACCAGGGCTACCAGCCCATGAGGAGACAATTGGGCCACTCTTGCTTGCTCACGTCAGCTCCAAGAGAATCTTTTGCTGGCAAAAAATAAAAATAAAAATAAAAATTCCGAGTGTTATTCCATGTATTATGCAAGGAAGTCAAGTCAATGTAGATAAAAAGAGAATCGTCTAAAAAGTAAACTTTGTAGAAACTTTATATTATTCTATATTTTATTCTTAAATAAATATTTTATCAAGTAATCAATAATAGTATATGTGGTCATTAATTTTAAAATCTGTGGGATTAATTAAAATATATACAAACTGATTGGAATATCATCATATAAATATAAAAAAAAATATAAAAATATATGTGTGGAATTGGACATCATTTGGAAGGTAGAATAATTTACGAAGACGACAGGGAACTTTTTTCCTAGCTAATAATTCTCCGGCGACAGACCTGGAAGTCTGAGCATCAATTGTTTTTTTGTTCTATTTTCTTACGAATAAAATGTTAGGGACCGAGAAAAGTAGCTGCTTTTATCGTCATTGTGGACAATACGTTTATTGGAATCGCATTGGACAGCTTGAGAAAAAGTCATTAGTGTTTTTGTCATTTTCATTAAAATTACAAAGCATGCAATTAGCTGTAGAATTATCTTTTCCAGAAGATTTATTTGCATTACAAAATGGATTGAATATAAATTAATTCACACATTTTTTTATAGTTAAATAACTTTGTTAGCATTAAAAATAAAAATAAAAATGGATAATTTGGTCATGGGCTTTTTGTTTTTGTTTTTTAAATATTATTTGTATAATAAAAATACAATAATACCCTTAAGAGAGAAAAACCATTAAGTTTGCACGAGGAGGCTTTTACGTATTTTTAATTTTTTAACAATGAACTTACTGGATTACCTTTAAAATCAAGAAATTATATACATGGTTTTAGAGGTATTTTTGGTTTATTATTTTTATTTTTTGTTATTTTTTGATTAACCAAGGGGCTGTTTGGTAATTTAAAATAATTAAATATTATTAAAAAAAAAGCTGCTCACGCATGCAACGCACGTGAATATCCTCGCACCTTTTAGGCAGCGTATACTGGATGGTCCGGTTACCAAAATCAGACATTAGAGACAACATTTGGCATTAATGGGGCCGTGTAAACGGAGAATATGCAATTTAGCTCAGATGAATTTTTTTTTTATTTCCTCTCTCTTTTCTTTTTTCTAGCTTAAAAATTCACACTACCCTTTTCAAAAAATATTGTGTCATCTAGTTTCTATTTCTATTCATTTTGGATTTTATTCTTTTGATTACTACTTTTTTTGCTTTTAATGCATTTTGAAGTTTTTTTTCAATTTCATCTCTAGACATTTTATTTCATTTATTTACTTTCATCCAATTTAGTCTTTATTATTTTGATAGTTGTCTTTTTGTGTTGTTTATCCTTTTATTGATTTTGTTTTAATTTTGTCCCTTATCATTTTATTTTATTTAATTGTTTATTCAATTTTGGTTCTTGTTCTTTTAATTCTTATTTTCTTATTCTTTTTTTAATTTTATTTTTATTTTTTCCCTCAACATTTTATTTCATTTATTTTTTTAATCCAATTTTAGTCCTTATATTTTTTATTGCTATTTTCTTATTATTTTCTTGATTTTTTTTTTAATTTTATCCCTTGACATTTTATTTCATTTAATTCTTTTATACAATTTTGGTGATTCTTTTGATTTGTATTTTCTTATCATTTTCTTGATTTATTTTTTTATTTTGTCCCTAATTATTTTCTTTCATTTAGTTTTTATATCAGATTTGATCCTCATTATTTTAATTACTATTTATTTTGTTTTATAATTTTTTTATGATCGGAGATTTTAGTTTGTGGTTTTTCCGTGTCTTCCTTTCTATAGGGTAATCCCGGTATCATGACTCGAGTCACTAGCTTAGAATATTAGCCCGGTTAAAGTTTTTTTTTAGGTCCTTTATTAAAGATTATATATTTTTAAAAATTTGATCATTCGATATTACACTGTTATTAGCCCTTGAACTTTATTATTTGTTATTAAAGGTTATATTTTTTTAATTTTTTTTTTCAGTTTCATCATTTGATATAAGGTTTTTGGAATTTGAGTTTAGTGATTTTTTTACTTTTTTTTTCTTGTGAAGTTATCTTGATCTTGAATCTTAGGTCGTCTGTTAATCAAAGTTATTCGGATCGGCGTGAGCTACAATTACATGAAAATCTTTTTTCTATATTAGAAAATAATTATCCAGGCTTCTAATGTAATGCAAGCTACCAATCTAAGTAGTGATTCAAATTTCCTATCCGAAGATCCCATATATTAGAAATGGTTTTTGAATGGAAGGTATACCAGCTTGTTAGGCTGGAAGGTATGAAGGTATGTAATATCTAGATAATTTTTTATTTTATTTTTTAAAATTTATTTTTAACATCAACACATAAAAAATTCAAAAATATATAAAAAAAATTAATTTTTTTAAAAATCAAAACAATTTCAAAAGCGTAAAAACAAACATTCTCTTACTTTGGCTCCTGCTGCTAACAACAACAATACCTCTTAGCTTGACGATGTTGACAGATGCTACTGCTTTCACATGTCATGAGTGCTGGTTTTTTATTATTTTTCTGAGAAAACAAACAAAAAACAAAGACGGGAAAGAGGGGAAACCAAATTATAGAGTAGTGGTAGAGAGAATATGCGTCGGTTGGATGTGTGGGTTCATGACATGTGAGTGGTTAAAGACGCCATGAATGAGAACAATAGACAGGTTGTGCAGAATTGGTGAAAGATATCTACACCGCGTAGTTGGATTCGTGGCTCGTGTGCCCACTACCACCCCATAGCCCAAGCATAGAAAAACCAAGATCATTCAGATTTTAAGGCAGAATAAAGTGGATGCAAAATTAAATAAAAAAATTACTAGCTATTTTTTAAATTAAAAAAAAAATTAGATTAGGAGGTTTTCTCGACATGGTTTTTTTATATAAAAAAATTACAAATATCTAATTAAATAAATCATAATGATATGTGTAAATAAATAATAATAAAAAAATATTGACGGTAACTAAAAGGAAACTGAAAAGATTGAGATCTATATGTAGATCAAGATATTTAATTCGAGATTTTTATTCCATTGTGTTTAATGAATCTGTTTGTTAAAATTAATTTTTTATTAAATAAAACGATAATAGAAATAGACACATGCATGAAACCAATTGAATAAATTAAAAGGAAAAAAATATTATACAAAGCTGTACATATTAGAAATATTATCTACAAATAAATTTTTTTTATTGTTAAAAATAAATTTAGTCTATATATAACATTAAAAAAATTATATATGAATTAGAAAAATATCTTCAAAAACTAAACACATACAAAATAATTTTAAAAAACTTCTATTCAAAAAAGGATACATAATCAAAATAAAAACAATCATATAGGAGGAATATTAATTGAAACATAAATTTAAAAATGACTTTAAGAAAGACATTAAAAATTTATAAATTAAAATTAGAATAAAACAATAAGAAAAAGGCATCGATAATACAGGTGCCGCAAACACATTTAAAAGAAATAAGAAAAACAAATGACTTGGCTTACAGGTTCGACCGGGTTTAATAAGTTGGTTCTATTTTAATTAAACAATAAAAGTCAACAATTTTAAATTGATAAAACTTTTATTTTAAAAAAGATCACAATAACTTGGAAAAAAAAAACCTTGGAAGTATGAAATTGGATAAAAAGAAAAACAATAACCCGAGCCAACCTGAGTTAGCGTAATAAACATATAACATGAGTAATAAGGGGCAGGCCAACCTAGGTTAACACACAAGACTCGTGGTCCAGGTCATAAGACCGAGATGATCTGATAAAAAAGAAATTGAAGATAACCATAAAGCCAATCTTTTTTTTTAAAAAAAATAATGTCAAACGATGAATTAAAAAATAAAAATGAGCCAAAAAAAGACGTTGATCCGTGTTAACTTTTCAAACTCGTGACTTCGGTCGTTAAATTGAAAGTACTATAAATGAAAAAAATCATGAAGCTTAACCCCCAACAAATCAAACACTGAAAAATAAATTCGAGAAAAAAATAAATTACATAAAAGAATCTAAAACAAAAAAAGCTGTAATTAAAAGAATAAAGGTGAAATCAAAATAAAAAATAAATTAAAGGCCAACAAAAAAAATTGATTGGAGAGATAAACCGAAAAGAAAAATAACTTTAATATAAAGGAAAAAAAATCAAAAGAATGAAGATAAAAGTAAAAAAAATAATACACCTTAAACTTTAATTGAATAATAAAATTAGAAACCTATAAAACTTTAATAAAAGAGTAAAAAAATTCAGAAATTAAAATATTAAGAATGAAATTAAAAAAATAATATATGAAAATTATAATTGAAGGACTAAATTAAAAATAAAAAAAACTTTCATAAAAATGACTAAGAACAAAAAATCAAACTAAAAAATATGAACTAAAATTAATATATATATATATATATATATATAAAAGTAACATGTATTATTTAAAAATAAAAGGAGGGAAAAAACAACCACCGACATCAAAGCAATCTTCCGCCACTATCATGCACCCTACCAGGAGGATGTGGATGTGGCGGTTTTTGTATAATAATAGTGTTGAATACGATCGAAATGTGCACTCATTCAATTTCCTATGGCAGTGAGGATCACTCAACGAAGAGCTCACGTGAAATGAAAAGAGAGAGAAATTATGGAAGCCAACACGAAACAAACCATACAGAGTTTGCCGGAGACCGGAATCAATTTAAAACGATCGAATGAGTACAAAACTATGGCAAACCGGAGGACATGACAGGCATTAGGTGCTTTCTGTTCACAAATCCATGTCCAATTGCCCAGAGCTATTTTTAGGTTTTATTTCTTTTTATATTTTTAAAAAATTTATTTTTTTAAAAAATAAATATTTTTTAAAGTATTTTTAAATCATTTTGATATACTAATATTAAAAATAATTTTTTAAAAATAAAAAAATATCATTTTAATATTTTTTAAATAAAAATTATCACAATCTCAAATATCTATAAATTAATTAAAACTTTACTGCTACTATAAATATAAAAAATGATTTTCATTTAATACAAGTATTTGTCAGACAGGCTCGTCGTCAACACCTATAAAATATTTACTGAGGTTTTTTAAATTTTAATCTAATGCCTCGTTCGCACTGCGTCTTCCTGACCGTCAATGTCGGCAACAGAAGAAAATGTTGTGGACCCCGGAGCGCCCCTAGCATGTTTGGTAGCGTATAAATAATTATTTTTTAAAAAGAAATTAATTCCTAACATCAATAATTAAAAACATATAACAAAATTTAATTTTTTTAACAAAAACATGTCTAACCGCGCTACCGGCAGGTTCGGATTAACAAGTTACATAAAAGAAAAGAAAAGGAATAATTTTCCCGCGATAAGGTTATCCTAGGCTGACACGTGGCAATAGAAAGCAGGGCAGGGCAAGCTAGGATTGGATCCATTGCCCAAAATGCTAGCTCATGTGGACTCACTCCTGGGTGACCAAGAAATGAGTCAAAATCAACAAAACTGAAAAGAATTTTCATTTTATGTCCATGCGGTGCGTTTACATTCAAGAATAAACTGATATGGAATAAAAATAAAGATAAAAAGAGAATATTAAGGTTTGCAATGCAATAGTTTTTGTAAAATTATTTTTTAAAATATTTTTTATATTAAAATAATATTTTTTTAATTAAAAACACGTTAAAACTGGCAGCCAAATACCCCTTAATCATGCTTCAATGATTTCAATTATATTATAATAATAAATAATAAAAAAACAATGCCAAGGAGACAAATACGCTCATCTATCATGGGATGGAAATGAGGAACATCGTCTCGTGAAATCATCTCCGTTTGCCGCTCCTTCCAAAAGGTCAATTCATACTTTTAAAAAGAATACTCAATGAGTTGTTTTTTCACACTAGGATGCTTGTAATTTCATTTAATGTGCATGAGTCCAATTGTAATTCTCCCTTTTTTTATCGATTATTTAGCCTCAACAAAAAAAAAGCATATATATATATATATATATATCATGTATTTGAGTTTATTTCATATATTAAAATTAAAAGAAACTCTGGGAAATATTATTCTTCGACGCATTGCATTGTATATGTATGATCATCGTAGATTCACTGTGCTCATAAGTTTTTTTCCATTTTTTTTTGTTTTTTTCCCTTTAAAGACCTAATTATGAAGATCGGGTCCCTCTAATTTTTAAATATCGGCAAAAAATAAAATTTGATTTAAAACTTTTTTTTTATTTTTCAGTTCCTGACTTGAAGAAATGTAGAAAAGGTCACTATATTTTGATAATAGAGAAAGAAAATCATTGTTTATATCAATTTCATGTACCAAAACGATCAATTTTGGTGTAAAAAAGATTTCATTTTACAAGGGAAATTTCACCTATATGTTTCTTCACCCTTAAATTGCCTATAAAAAATCTAAGCTCGGAAAGCTTTTTTGTTTCAGGTTGATTCGAATTTTTATGGGTTTTTTTTAGATAATGGATGTGTTTATCAAGGTGTGTATAGTGTTTTCTAGGTGATTTGAGTTGATTATAGGTTGAAAATGAGTTTTTTAAAAGAAAAAAACACTCTCATCAATTTCTGGTCGTTATGGATGTCGAAATCTAAGGAGGAATAAGCGACACGTCACCTACTAATTTTAAAATAAAAAAAGAAATAGAGACAGATAACAAGTTATTTGCCTTTTAAAAAAAACAAATTAGTTCATGCACACAGGCCAAGGTTTTTTTTTAAGCCCATGCACGTTGGGCCACGTGTCTAATTCTTTTTTTTGGTCCATTGATTTTTTTTGTCATTTAGTTTTTTTCTTCTAATTTCATCCTTCAATTTTAGTTTTTTATTGATTTTTTAATAACAAATTTTTAATAATTTCTTATAATATTTTTTTAAGAATATTATTTAATTTAGTGTATGGCTTTTTTTTTTTAATTCTAACACTTTATGATTATTTTTTTAGAAATAAAAATAAGAAATAAGATGAGGATGAATAATAAGATAGTTTGAAAAAGAGTTGGTGATGAAGTCAGGAAAAACTTCACACATAAATCAGTCTTTCCATGATCTGTAAAGCTAGGCCAAGACTTATGAGCTGGGCTTCAAGTTTGGACTTGAATATTCTTAAAAAAATAAGTTTCTTATGGAATAAAGGTCGCTTTGATGTTTAAGTCAGTAATGACATGAGAAAAATAATGTAAAAAAAATTATGTCTTACAATCTAAGACAAAGTCCTGTGATGTAGGAAAAATATTGAAGGTAAGACATAATCTTGTAATGAATGAGAAAAGTGGGAGTGAATTATATGGTTCAAGAGGTTTATCTCTTATTTATCTAGTGACCTAATGTATTTATGGACCTTGTTTATATTGATTTTTTACCTGAAACATGGAGAGTAGTGTTGCAATTAATTGGTGGAAATGTTGGTGAACAAAATTGGTTATTGTGTTTGTCATTGTCATTAGTAAGATGATTGGTTAAAGTCAATGATAATTTGCGAGAAATTATCATTGGTCGAAAAAAAAGTTGTTTGAGTTACATTAAAAATAGTTTGTGTTTGCACTATCAATCATTGGCTAAAAAATATGGTATTGCATAAAAGCTTGTACTTACAAAGAATCTGTCAAAAGATATTTCAGTTAATAATAAAAAAAATATTCTATGTATTGACATTCTAACTCCTCGAAACTCAAAAAAGTTAAAGAAAAAAAATACAGGTGTATTTGGGCTGGGCCAGGAATTGTTGGTATATTAGTGTAGCTGTTTAGATGAGACCTAAGTAGGGTGGGTGTTGCCATTTGGGCGCAACCTAAATGATAATAACACTTATTGTCGTTTGGGCTACATGACCCAAACAATAACAACAATTGTTTTTATTTGGGAAAATATCCCAAATGATAAAAAATTAACATAATTTTCTTTTGGATTTGAAACGTATTTTATATGCACCATCAATTGCTCCCTTTAAGTTTTTTTTTTTTAAAAATATGTTTGGAAGACTTTAATAGCAAAATGGGGGGAATACTTAGAGTGTCAATGTTTATTTGTATAACCATGCTTGCATAAAAATATTGGCTTTGAATGTTTGCCATTTTCT
>Ga0325410_1006735_pt1 | contig 12600 bp, 7 predicted proteins | sample PopdelMetagenome_16_FD_206182 | JGI IMG/M metagenome (GOLD analysis project Ga0325410, IMG submission 206182) | Populus deltoides microbial communities from Bellville, Georgia, United States - Xylem-PdIQD-R3 | ecosystem: Host-associated > Plants > Phyllosphere > Stem > Wood/Secondary xylem... | reverse complement strand
CTTCAAAATTAATTTGGTTGAAAATTAAGCTTCTTAATTGAATCCGGCTCTGGATTTCACACGTTGTGAGTTTTAGAGATTAGACCGGGTTTAGGAGGTTTGCCTAGGTTTGCTTTTTTTTTTTTTTTAAATTTTCTTTTCTAAAGCTTTGTTTTTTAATTTTACTTTTTTTAAGAGCTTTGCTTTATTATTTTTCATGGTTAGTCTTATAAGGGATTAGTCTTGGATTCATGACCAAAGTCACCAGTTTCGAAGGTTAATGTGGGTTGAATTTTGTTTTTTTAGATCCTTTTTTAAAATTTATTTATTTTAATTTTATTATTCAACATTTGATTTATTGAAAAATAGTCTTTCTATCTTTTTTTTCCTTTTCTTTTCATTGAGTTATCTCAATTCTGTGCCCATGGTTACAGGGTTTGCGAGTGAACTCATGTTGATTCATATTTGTTTTGTTTTTCATTGCTAAGGTGTAGTCTCGGGTTCATGACTATAATTACTGATTTTTCCTTCATATTTAGTCCATGTCCATTTTATTATTATATTTGTTTTAATTTTGAATAAGCTCTAAAATTACAAATGCTTTTTTTTTTTAATTTCATATCCTTTCATTTTTTAGTATCTCAAATTTGATCTATATTTTTTTTATTGCTATTTATTTTGTTCAATATGATTTTTTGGTTGGGGGTTAAACTTCTTGATTAAACCCGACTTCAGGAATTCACGGGTTACGAGTTTTAGAGATTAAACCTGGCTTAGGATGTTTGTCCGAGTTTACTTGTTTTTTTTATTTTGCTTTTTTAATGATTTTTTATTTTGCATTTTACCTTTTTTTTAGAGTTTTGCTAATTATTTCTTACAGTTTGCGTTCTATAGGATTAGTCTCGGGTTCATGACTAAAGTTACCAGTTTCAAAGATTAACGCGGGTTGACTTTTGTTTTTTCAAGTCCTTTTTTTAAATTGATCTATTTCAATTTCATTCTTCAACATTTAATTTATTGGAAATTAGTCTTGCTACTTTTTTTTTCATTTACTTTCCATTGGGTTATTCCGATACCATGTCTATGGTCACAGGGTTTGTGGGTTAACCCGAGTTGACTCATATTATTTTTTCATTACTAAATTGATCATTATTCTTTTTATTGTTATCTTTTTTACTTTGACAAGTTTTTTTTAATAGATATTTTTTTTTCACGATTTCATCATTCAAAATTTAATTGGTTGGGGGTTAAACTTCTTGATTAAACCCGACTCCAGGAATTCACGGGTTACGAGTTTTAGAGATTAAACCTGGCTTAAGATGTTTGTCCATGTTTACTTGTTTTTTTTTTTTTGCTTTTTTAATGAACTTTTTTTTTTGCATTTTACCTTTTTTTAGAGTTTTGCTAATTATTTCTTACAGTTTGCGTTCTATAGAATTAGTCTCGGGTTCATGACTAAAGTTACCAGTTTCAAAGATTAACGCAGGTTGACTTTTGTTTTTTCAAGTCCTTTTTTTAAATTGATCTATTTCAATTTCATTCTTCAACATTTAATTTATTGGAAATTAGTCTTGCTACTTTTTTTTTTCATTTCCTTTCCATTGGGTTATTCTGATACCATATCTATGGTCACAGGGTTTGTGGGTTAACCCGAATTGACTCATATTATTTTTTCATTACTAAAGGGTTAGTTTCGGGATCATGACCACAATCACTAATTTTTCCTTCACATTTAGTCCATGTCCATTTAACTACTATTTGTTTTTTCATTTTGAATAAGCTATAAAATTATAAATGTTTTTTTTTTATTTCACCCCTTTTTATTTTTTAATATCTCGAATTTTGTCTCTATTTTTTTATTACTATTTATTTTGTCTAGCATCATTTTTTTAGATTGTTGTTTCTTTATAATTTCATCCTCCATGATTTTTTTTCTATCAAATTTGATCCATATTCTTTTTATTGCTATCTTTTATACTTTGACAAATTTCTTAATTGATATTTTTTTTCATGATTTTATCCTTCAAAATTTAATTCGTTAGGAATTAAGATTTTTGATTGAACCCAGTTCCAGGATTTCAGGAGTTACGAGTTTTAAATATTAAACTAGGTTTGCTTATTTTTTATATTCCTTTCTTAAAGCTAATATTTCTTACTTTTTGTAGAGTTTTTCTAATTATTTTTTATAGTTTTCCTTCTATGGGATTAGTCTCGGGTTCATGACTAAAATCACTAGTTTCAAAGGTTAATACGGGTTGATTTTTATTTTTTCAAGTCCTTTTTTTAAATTGATCTATTTCAATTTCATCTTTCAACATTTAATTTATTGAAAATTGGTCTTCCTACCTTTTTTTTTCTTTTCCTTTCCATTAAGTTATCCTGATCCTATGCTCATGGTCGTAAAGTTTACGGCTTAACCCGACTTAACTAATATTGTTTTCCCATTGTTAAGGGGTTAGTTCTAGGTTCATGACTAGAGTCATGGGTTTCAAAGTTTAATACGAGTTGATTTTTTTTCAGGTTTTTTTTTAAATTATCTATTTAAATTTTATCATTCAATATTTGATTTATTGAAAATTAATCTTGATACTTTTTTCCCCTTTCTTTCTATTGGGTTATCCTGATACTATACTTATGGTCACGAGGTTTGTTAGTTAACTTGTGATGATTCATATTTGTTTTCATTGATTTTTCAAATTAAATTTATTTTTTCATTTTTATCCTTCAACGTTGATTTATTTAATAATTGAGCTTTATGATTTTTGTTGAATTTTCTTTCGAATGCGGTCATCCTAGTATCACGATTGGGTCAAAGATTTGCATCCTGACCTAGGTAGGCTCAAATCGAGTTTTTTTTATACTTTTTTTCAATTATATTTTTTCTTAATTTTTATCCTTCAACATTTTATTTGATAGAGATTGTGCTTCAACTTTATTCTTTTCACTTTCTTTCTATAAAGTTTTTATATTCTCACTTGATTTATTAGGAATTGGTCTCTGAATTTTTTTTTCTTATACTTTTTTTCTATAAGATTATCTCAATTTTATGTCCAAAGTCGTGAAGTTTATGAGTTAACCCGGTTTAACTAAGATTTTTTTTTAAATTTTTTTTAGTTTTACCCTTCAATAATAGATTGTTTAATAATTCGAGTGAGCTCATATTGGACTCTTTTTACCTTTTTTTTAAATTGTTATTTTTTTGTCAGTTTATTTATTATTGTTGTATATTTTTAGTCATATTTTTTTGAAATTATCAATTGAATCAACAACTCAATTCACATTTTTTTTTAAATTATCAAAAATTATCAAATTTCATCACCTAATTTACAAAAACAAGTCCACTATCATCCTACATCCGCATGCACCAGCAAACCAATAAAAGGTGCAAAAATAGAGGAAGCCTCTAGGCTGAAAAGCTAAATTCAGTGCGGAGAAGTTGTGTGCCAAAATTAAAGAGAAATGTCAATCAGCTAGCTAGCCTCACCGAGCCCCGACATCCATAACTTTATTTATTCTCCACAGACAAATAACACCTTCCTCAGGCCAGCTCTAATTCAGTTCTTAGTGGATGCTCCATTACCCACGAGAGGTCAACCTAAGAAGCTCCACGTGCTAATTTGTTACTGGGTGTTCGGTCACATATTGCATGCAGATTTTTTTGTGTGCAGAAACACTAAATCTGGTGTTGCTTGTACCTCCCTCATAGAGTGCTTATATCCCAAATTTAAACGAAATCAAGATCCATTATAGGCACTGTAGAAAGCATTTGTCTTTGCAAATGCACAACATACTAACATTCATGTTCCAGAATAAAAACCTGATCTTTGATGTTCGAGAAATCAGGTTGACAAACAGCAAACCGCCATGAATTTTAATCTTCGGAAACCATTTCAGAGAAATTTATTTAAGCCGCATCAAAGGGAGAATTTCTTTGATCAATGCCTCTGGATGTAGAATTTCTTCAATTCAACATCATAATTTAGAATGAATGGTGAATCAGAAAGAGTTATGACAAGAAACAGTGACATATTACTGCCAAGAGGTGTGGCTCACGTCCAACATGGGATCTGCATGATTGAACTCGACAAACAAAAGTTGATAGAAAGAAGACAGGATGCAAAAATGGATAGAGAAGCGTGGCTAGCTGGTATAGGCAAATTGTACCCAAAAGTGCCAGAATCAGATACCTTATCCCAGCATATAACAGTGCACTATGAGAAGCTCTTAGTGAATACACATCGCTTGAATTTTGAAACTCTAACTACCACATATATGGCTGGTGTAGAAGAAACCTGATGACAACTCATTTCTTCTGAACCTCAAACCATTCAAAAGAATCTGCATAAAAGGCATAGGTCAACTTGGATATTCATCAGCCCCCACCATGAAAAGATCATATGCCACACAGTCATGCTTTACAAGTTCTAGTATCCAGCTTTTTCTTTAGCAGTAAGCATGCTTTCTCATAATCATGGCCTAGGTTTTGCCAAAACAAATCTCATCTCTCCGAAAGGGCTCTGCAGCCGGTCTATCAATCAAAATCATCACTATAAATTAACATCGAGGGTTGGCTAAGTTTGGCGAGTGGATATACTCCCACCATGTCAGGCATGCAAGGTTCAGCTCGTAGACAAAGCCGTAGAAACATATTTTTTCATGTATCCTTTAATCCCACCATGGATGATGCCATGGTAATTGTTTTGAATTCGATTGGATTTTTTTTCTGCTACCACTTAACGTGGATATAACCAAAACCAAGAAAGAGGACTTAGTCTGCACAAATTAATCTAAGAACACTACATAAAAGAAATCCATAACTATTAAACCTGTACTGGAAATTAACTTGCTTATGGTCCAAAGATGGTCAACCAGTTGGAGTGACATAGACTGTCTGAATGTGATAAAGTTATGACATATGACCTAAGAATAATGTTCAGACAACAAATATGTTATTGTGCTACTTAACTAATCAATGTCCTGTTGTTGAGTGGATGATTCGTGTTTTTATTGTTTTAGAAAATCATACTTTCTTAAGCTATGAAAAATAATAATCCTTTCTAAAATAACATAATTTTTGAAAAAGTAATGCAATAATATTTGCTGAAAATATGATAATATATAGTTTATTGTATTGATCATATAACACACAATCTTTTGGCAATTAATATGTTTATTTCTTTTTCTGGATCTGTTGAATTTAAATTTATTATTTTATGCTTTTATGTGATTTTTCCTTATGGTATTTTCATTTCATCATATCCTTTCTCATTATTAAGTGCACTGCATTCTAGAAAACACAATTTACACCAAATATATATATATATATATATATATATATATATATATATATATATATATATATATATATATATAAATCTCTTAGAAACCACAAAAGCATGAACTACAATTAAGTAAATATATGTGGAAGCTAAAAGATTAAAACATATATGATATCACCTAATTCTTCCTGATATCACCAAAAGCATGAACACATCATTTACTTATGATCATTTCACCATATCTTCTTTCCCATTTTGGTGCCACTCAAGCATATATGGGTGGTCATTCTTAACCTATTTTCAGCTTTGTTTCTAGCTTAATTGAAGGATGAAAACGTGCAATTTGTCTTCAAACTCAATATTCTACTTGGAGACAAGTGACACCAGATTCATCTTCATACTTGATCACATTCCTGATTCTTCTATCCTTTCTACATTTACCATTTAGAGATAAATGTTACTTATATTTCATCCAGCACATAAGAGGATCTATACATACCATAAATACATACCATAAATACTTATTAGTATTGATCGATTTAATCAAAGAATCTGCTAGGTGTTTTTTAAGGTGAATCTTCTTTAAATCCATACTTCCGTCTTCCATCACTCACTCAAGCTAGTAGAATTATCAAAATAGTGAAAGAGAAAACTCACATAATAGGTTTAAATTTATATTTGGACAGAAAAAGATATAGTAAGGCACCTGACCAAAAGAAAGACCACCTACGGGCTTTACCTTCCAATAATATAAGGTAATTTTAATTTTACCACTACTAGAAAATTATCAAATACAAACAGAAATATCAATGTAAAAAAATATGATAACATTTACCAATGAAACATGACATCACTATTTTTGTTGGTGAATATAGAGCGAATTACTAGAGGAATTAAAAGAATAATAAAAAAATTGAGCAAATATTCTCTCGTTAATTCTATCGCCAATATTAACACATCAATATTGCCAACGAAATTAATGATGAAAAATAATAGTGGCTAATTTCTGTCGGGGAACTTATCGGTAATATTTAAGTTATAACCTGCCACATGACCCTTCCTCTCACTCCCCCTCCCCAATTTCTTCTTCTTCTTCCCTTTTCTTTTCACCCTTCTTCTCTTATTTTGTTACAAATCAAGCTCCCATCATTACAAATCAAGCCACCCTTACACTCAATCTGCCAGTATCCTTGTTCTGGTTCATTTTTTTTTCAAGATTCACCACATCAAGTAAGAAAACCTACCCATTTTTTTTTTATTGTAACCCATTTTTATGTTAACTTTTTGGCATTTTTGTGTAGTATATATAGTTTGTTTATGTCTTTACTTGTTTTATATTTTTTTATATATAAATTTATTGTATGAATGTATGATTTGTACACGTTAGAGTTTGTTTAAGATTTTAAAAATTGTATTTATTTGTCATTTGATGAAATTGAGTTTGATTTCGTAACTTAAGTTTTTTGTAATCAAAGAAATAATGAGTTATTTAATGGGTACATTTCATATTTTGTCAATTTTATTATTAAGTTGACAATTTCGGTAAATTTAGAGGAATTTTTATTTTTTTTGGAGAAAACTAATAATGATTAAAGGGTACTATTTAAATAGATTGAATAAGTTTGAATTTTACCAACGATACCTAATTAGTTGGGTATCAATAATTTGTTTAGTTCACTGGTTTCTATGGCAGACATCCAAATATAAAACATAAACTCTTAAAAATATATATTTTGTAGTGCAAGTGAGGATCGTTCCATAAATAGTATTTAGCCTAGTTTTATGCTAGTGAACAAGGATGAGGACGGGTCCGAGTATAACAAAAATAATTATAAGAAAAAAAAAAACCTAGAGATCAATTGTAATTGAAGGATAAAAATTAACCCAAAGAATACTTTGGTCCAAGTCAACATCCACCGTTGAAATTTTATAATTGATTATAAATGCAAGTAAATATCAATTTACACTTTTAATTTTTACCGTTAGAACTATTTCCTTGTCTCTTCTTAATTGTAGTTAATTAGAAACAAGCGATCTAATTAATCTTAACTACTAAATAACCCCAAGACAAGTGTTGAATGTTTAATATGGTAGCAACCTTAAAAATTAGAAAGGTCGATAAAACTAAATAACACAAGCACAAGCAGTTGCATTTAATTTAATCGACTATTCTTCCTAAGATATAATAATTTTTGAGCAGTAAATTATTAAACCTTAGTTGCTTCACAAATTAGAGAAATCAAACCATTACAAATTTGATATCTAATCTAGCATCAAATTACAACAAATAAAACACTAGTAGGCCTCCTAGTAATTAAATAAGATAATTATGAAATTATACGCAGAAGAATATCCATTACTCAAAGTGTATATTGAACAATAAAAATAAATCAGATTTCATAGTCTTATCAATTCCAAGGCTTCTATCTCTTTCAACTAATTACAAAAGTTCAGCCATACAAGGTCATGATGAAAACCTGAAGTAGTTGTTAAGGAAGAGAGAATAAAGAGATGTCCTTGTCTAATGGGTTTTTCTTCCCTTTTTAAAGTTCATCTATTTTTGAAGACCTATCAAATCTCATAAAAATACTCTAAATATTATCCTTCAACAATTACCACCAAATCTGACTAATTAATAAAATTATTAAATAATAAAGTAGAGTCCTAATATAACTAGAAAAATGATGTTTTCAACTGGAATCCATGCACCAAATTTGGAAACTTCTGAAAATAAATCACATCAAGTCCATATATTAGATTTGCAAACCAAAACTCAAGCATGAAATTTGTATAGCTTTTTCTTAAAGCTCCAAGCATTTTAAATCATCTTAATCGGAACTTGGATGAGAGAGTTATGCCCATATTACAAAGCAGTGTGAAAACAGTCTAAAATCACCCAATTAGCTTTGTTTTGCCCTTAACATCTCCATTTGCATCCTAAAACAAAATTTAAAATAATGAGTATATTTAGGCATTAAATAAGTATAAAATACTAAACATTAAAGGATTAAAAAATGAAATTTTGCATTCTCATCAAATTCCCCCTCACTTAACTTCTTTTTAGTCATGAGCAAAACTCAAATTTACTTTCCAAAAAAAGAAAAGAAAAGAAAAACAAGGTTGCAATGCCATCAGCAAAGAAAAACCAAGTTCTTCAAAACTCATAACATATCATGAGCAAACATTCTTAAACAAATTACGATTATTAATAAGCATTTTCACTTGAAGATGGAGTAAACTAAATACGTAGACCCTTACAAAAATAAACATTTGACTCTTATATGTTTGAAGGGTATGTGTTTCACTCAAATTCATTCTAATGGAAATGATCTACCATAGGCTTACATATCTTTTCATTCCTCACTATTAGGATAACATACATAACACAAATCATAAGGACTTTTCAAGGGTTGTAACGGGGCTTCGGATCAAGGTGGGAAACTTGTAGTATTGTAGCTCACAATCCATCTAAACTACAAGAGCAAAAATAAATCAACTGAAGCTTGAATAAATAAGACATGTAGAACCAATCACTCAATTTAGAAGCTTCGTTTATTTGACTTTAAAGCATTTAAACCATGTATAACTCCTATATTGAAAAAGGTCATTAAAAAGGAACTCCTTTTTTTTCCTTCCACCTTTGTGCATATCACGTATCAAACAATCCTTTTCTAGGACTTTTAGGAAGAAGTATGAAAATAGATAATTTATAACAGTAAAATCAATTTCCTCTATCACTTTTTTTTCAATACACCAACAACACAACTTACAAATTTAGAATGAAAACATGTTTCATAGACATAGTTATAACACAAATCCAGACCCACCCTTATTTCTTGCGCACCCATACATATCATAATAATGAACAATGCTCTACTAGCTTTACGATTTAGGTAAATATATTGTTTTTTAGGTTTAAAATATTGTAACATGGGTTTACAATAAATGAAGTAAAGCTTAGGGGTTCAACAAAGAGAAAAAATAAATGCAAGGTAAGCTATTTGACTTATGTAGCTTATAATAAAGAGGGTCTTAATCATGTTCATACTTGCATGTGTTAATGTGATCTCGAAGAGAATCAATACAAGTTATGAAGAAATAAATCCATAGAAGAATATCTTACATGAAAGAAAATAATGAGATTGGTATAGATGTGTCAGTCTAAAGGTTAAAAAATCTTATTGGCTTTTGTTCTACCAAATTTAGTCACTTCCATCCTCATGGAAAATAACTAGACTAATTAATTCTAAGTTAGAAAGTTACTTATTAAATCATGATATGAATTTCCAAGCTTAAAGCTTTAACTGGAGTATTACCAACAAGGTTAACTCCTTTACATGACAAAATATTATTTTTCATTTTAGGTGATCCATTTTTTTTTTTTATCATTGATAATGAGACACAACTCAAAGATATGAAGATGAGGGCACTACGAAACACATGCTTTACTTTGTCTCCTACCCCTAACCAATAGACAAATTGAGCTTACGAATAAAGTGTTTTTGAGTTGGCTTAACAAAAAAGTTAATGAGGAAAAAATAAAATAGGTGGACCTCTTAAATGAGATTATATGGACCTATAAAACAAATAAAAAACTCTATTATAGAGACCTTGTTTCTCATTATTTATAGAACAAAATCGATAATACCAACAAGATTAGTTGTCCGAATCGTAAAGAGAGCCTTAGTATGAAATATAACTCAAGATAAACCTAAACCTCTTGAAAAGACTTGGTTGGTGGCCTTAGTGAAGGCTAATATAATATCACAATGCTAGTATAAAAGACAAATATTTCAACATAAAGTACCTTGTCTTAAGGAAGCTTAAGGCAATGAGCAACCCTGAGAGCAAAGAAAAACTATCACTAAAATTGGATGAACCTTACAAATATGCTTAGGTGGTCAAAGAAAATACATACCTTTTTTAGGACACTAATGAAAAGAACCTCCCCAAGCATGACACCTAGAGCACTTGAAAATGTACTATCATTTTACCAAGTTCTTAATACTGAGCACTCCTATATTTTGATGATGAATGAACGAAGGAAATATATATTTTCACTCAATTATTTGATTTATTTGTCACACTTAATTCTCATCTTGTCTAGCTATAAAGGCAATGCCCCTTAAAGAGGAAAAAACTAGTTTGCCCAAGTGTAATATCTACATTATACCAGACATAAAGGGTGATCTTGTCTGATAATAAAGGCAATGACCCATCAACAATTGAAAACCACTTATGTGGGTATAAAGGCTACATTCCACCAGGATAGAAAAAGCCAGCTTATTAAGATATAAAGGCAAATGCCGCTTAGTTATGGAGAAACCATATTGTCCAAGTATAAATGTCAAGTTCCCCTCAGAAATGAATGACCATTTTACCTAGGTATAAAGGCATACACGAACTAGTGAATAACCTCCCCAATCATTTCCATCAAGTGTAACTTAAAAATTTCTCCAAGTATTAAAATTATAGGGTCAAAACCTTCCAAAGCATATGACTCATCCATAGTAAGTTGAAGGAAAGGATTGGAAAGTTGGATCCCATTTTTCTAGGCATGTTAGGCCAAAGAAGTTTTTAAGTATTTGGACAATGAATACCATTTCTTTATCTATGTTTAACAATACATTAGATTTAAAAATCTAATAAGTGTTAGGATTTTAAATCTCAGAGTTAGGTTAGAAAAAAGGGTGTTAGACCCTGAATAACACATGTAATAACAAAAATAAACAACACTTAAAAAAATAAACATATTAAAAAATAAATTATCTAAGACTATTCAAAAGTTACATAATTAAGGCAATCGTTAAAATACATATCAAAAAATTATACAGGACTAGGGTCAAGTGCAATATATATTAACACTTAATTTATACCGATGAATTCTTCTACTTAGCTCTTTTTAAATTCTTCAACTTAGGGTTCCTTTTCTTTCATAGAAAACTAAGCCTTTTATGGAGTATCATTTATGAGTGAAAGGCAATTCAACTATAAGGCCTCATTTTTTTTACCTTTAATTACATTTTCTACTCCTCGACTTCCTCTTAATTGGGCTCAAGATATTCTTTTTAGAAAACAACAATAGTACAATCAAGGAAGATCTTGTCTAAGTTAGGTTCAGGGGTTTAGTGAAATCCACCACCAGACCTTTGGTTAAGTTATATAATTAAAGATTGCTCATTATTTTTATCCACTTATCATTAAGAACCTTTTTTAAAGCCTGGGTCTTATCAAACATATTAAGGAACTCTTCTAAGGCCTCCCCAATAACCTTAAATCTACATAATTCTCATTGATCATTATCTCTCGTACTTTTTACTAATTTTATGGCGAACTCCAGCTCCTCAATTCTCTTTTGGCATACCATTAGTTCATGGTTAGCCTTTTTAAAATACTTTTAGCCTACTCAATATTCATATAAAGATCATCTTTCTCCTAAAAAAACTTTTTCAACATATATGTAAGGAAATAAAATAAAAATAAATAACAATAAGGAAAACTTACATTGAAGGCCATATGGGTCGTTTATATCTAGTGGATGAGATTACTCTACATCCATTCATCTACAACTTTAAAAATTTGAGATAGTTGTTCAAACATTTAGACATATGAGATTTCTAACAATTTTAAAATGATAAGGCTCTTCTTAAAATGGTTTAGATTGCATTGGCTCTTTCTCTCGGGTCAAAGATAAATGAAAGAGAAGCATAAAACCCAATTTTAATTCCCTAACAAAATGGTACTCCCAATTGATATGATATGATTATCCCTATGGTCGAGCCTTGAAAGGAAGAAATAGTTACTTTTAAATATTTTAAGGAGTAACCACTATAATCAGGGCTAAGGGTAGTGGTGTTAAGGATAATTAATTATCTTGACTAGGGAACAAATAGACCTCTGTATGATAGGTTAACAAGAAGAGGGAAAAGGGTTTTTATTAGCAAACTTATACACTCTTTTCCTTTTTTTATTTTTAGATTTTGATGCCATCCTTGTTATAGCTTACCCAAAATTCATATTCTCAGATAGCCTTAAGAGTATTCTTTAGAAGGTGGGTTCGCCTGGGAAAAAAGACTGTTACTTTTACAGTGGATAAAAAAAATCTTATGTCGTCCTTAAATGCTACTGATGAGTCTATGAGTTTTAAGTTTAAAGTAAAAATTTCTTTTGGGGTTTTTTCTTTTGGTCAAACCTTCTTGTAACAATAATAATAATAATAATAATAATAATAATAATAATAATAATAAAGAATATAAACAGCCTACTAACATAAACCTAGGCTTAATACAAATATTATAAAGAATGAATAGAAAAGGCCAAGTGCATTACCTTTAACACTCTC
>Ga0325410_1006732_pt1 | contig 12601 bp, 6 predicted proteins | sample PopdelMetagenome_16_FD_206182 | JGI IMG/M metagenome (GOLD analysis project Ga0325410, IMG submission 206182) | Populus deltoides microbial communities from Bellville, Georgia, United States - Xylem-PdIQD-R3 | ecosystem: Host-associated > Plants > Phyllosphere > Stem > Wood/Secondary xylem... | reverse complement strand
TGTGATTGCGATGGATACCATCATTTTCGCTCATCTCTAGTAGATAGTTTAGAGCAAAGCTATCTAGCATGAAAAGAGTACTGAAACTAACATAAACAAGAGTTAAAAAAATAAATGACCTAGAAGTTAAATAAAATTTCACCAGCTGCCATTGTCTGTCATGATTATTTTATAAATTTCTTTTCGCACTGCATAGCATTGCTCTATAGTTAATGGATGCCATTGTTTTCACTCATTAATACTTGTGCATGCCAGGTTTTACTATTTGTTTTGATTAATAAAATGGTAGGGAATTGCAACATATGGGTACACATTTTGTGAAAAAATTAAAGGATTATTAACTTAATTGGCTAGTGAACCTCCAAGGAGGGAAATCATGCAAGGAACATCAATTTAAATATTTTAGTGTTATTTTGTAATTTTTTTCTCTGAGATTTGTTTCTTCTCCATGAATTTTTTCTTATTCGTAGTTGCCTATTTTGGTCCAGAATGCAGATCAGAAACATGTTTCCTTAGATCAAGATCAGAGCTCAATGCTTAAGGTGATCTGCAATCAGCGAGATCGATTTAGGGCACGTTTGCGGGAGACTGAAGAGGCATGTTATATGCTATACAATCTTTTTGCAAATGCTGACTTTTCATTATAGTTCAGTTTTTTGTTTGGCACATTGCGAAATATTCACATTGCTAGATCAAATGTTAGTGTGATTTAAGTGAATTCTTTCAAATATTGTAGGAGGTGAGGCAATTGAAGGAGAAGATAGGGGTGCTAGCAGCAGACTTGGAGAAAACAAAAGCTGATAATGTCAAACTATATGGAAAGATACGCTATGTCCAAGATTACAATCTTGAGAAAGTAGTTTCTCGAGGATCAAAGAAGGTACCTCATTGCATATCCATTTTTATCTCTATTTCCCTATTTTGCTTCTAGTGTTCTATTTTATTAATGTTATATGATCATTTTCAGCATGCTGAGGATCTGGAAAGTGGCTTTGCCTCAGATGTTGAATCTAAGTACAAGAAGATATATGAAGATGACATAAATCCGTTCGCTGCTTTTTCAAAGAAGGTTGTTTTCTTTGAGCACATCTGCTAAAAGTTGTTTCATCACAAAACTCATGGTCACATGTTTGATCATAAAGTGGTTTTTAAGGCCTGCCAAGTCACTTTCCTTCTTTAGCTTTTGTTTTCCCATTTGAAGGTAGTAATTGAATGGAACGGGCATAAACCTTAATACCTCATGCCTATTCTTACTGATTTTGTTGCGTTAGGGCTTTGTCATTGTTGTTCTTCAAGAAAACTCAATTCAGTTTTCCATTTTTTAATTTTCTAATAGTTGAGAGGGGTGGGCTAGTAATAGTCTGTTTTATCATACTTTGAACGAAGAGATCTTTAATGACATTTTTTCAGATTCAATATTCAGATGCATATCTTATAGGCTTTTTGAAGTCATTTATCATGTACTGACCAACCATTTATTTGTGACTAGGAGCGGGATCAAAGATACAAGGAGTTGGGTTTCAGGGATAGAATCACGCTTAGTAGTGGACGCTTTCTTCTGGGTAACAAGTATGTTTTGGTTTTTTCCGTATTGCAACTGTTCTTTACCCCCTTATTTCTCAGTACATAGTGCAGATCCTGAACTATGCATCTCTCAAATACCAGCATTACTATGGTCTCTAGTTATGGTTCACCATCATAACTAATGGTATCTTACATGAATCAGTGTTTGGCAGCTCACTGAGTTTTCTGGTCCTTTGAACTGTAACCAGATTTCCTCCTGTCTACTCCACAATTTGTTTATTTTCACCACTGCTTGGATGCTGTTTGCCAGTTTTATAATATGTGCTAACAAATCAGAACACATTTTTTTTATTCCTTCAATTTATCATCACTTCTATTTCTTGTCTTTCCCAATCACATTCTTGTCACATCATTGCATAGGCTATATTTATTTATATAAATGAACCTTCTTTTTTTTCTCTTCAGCTTATGCTTGGAAAAATATAATTTTCACCCATGAATATGGATATTCGTGCTCCGTATGTGTCATGTTCACTTGTGGGTTGAGTATCCTTGTTGCCCCTATACGATGTGTGCTGCTACATGCTTTTCCTGTTCATAGCATTCATCTTATACACAGCGCTCTTAGTTCCCACCTTCTTTTTATGCAAGTATTTTCCAATGTTTCAAAAGTTCTTCAAGTTCTAATTTAAAATAACTATTGCAGATATGCTCGGACTTTTGCATTTTTCTATACAATTGGGTTACATATTCTGGTGTTCACCTGTCTCTATCGAATGTCAGCTCTGAGCTATCTCAGGTGATCATTTGTCATTGCTTAATCAATATCTACGTTTATTTTTAAGATTTTCTGCCAAATTATTAAAGATTGTGTCTTTGCAGCCACGGTGAGTCCTTCGATGGAGATAAAAAGCTGGACCTCCCACATGCACTCTAGTGTATAATACTTTTCTCTGGTTTCTATTGATGAGACTGGACGAAATTGATCGTCCATAAAAGTTCATCGGATGTATATGTAACAAAAGTGACTTGCGATCGACATTTTTTTTATTTTTTTGACAACGCAATGAAAATAGCTGCATTTTGTTCTTCTTCACGCATTCATTTGTGGGTGGATATCGTGAAGGCACTGAAGAATAGCCATTAGGACTATTTGAATCTACTATAAATAGTGAAATTTGTGTAAGGTTTGCTGTGCGACGCAGCTGATTATGCCTCCTTGACCATGAAAGTGTCAAATTTGTGTCCAAATTAATTTCCCAGGGGATGTTCTAGCGTTGTGTTCATTTCTGTAACTACGATCTTCTGAAAAATTAAGATTCCTTGCCATTCGACGACTCCTGTTTACTAGCTTTTCCTGTTTATTGTCAGCAGATTCTCGTATCTTGCATGCATGTGGGGAATCAGTCACCAAACAAAGGACGGTGAGAATATTCATGGGTGGTGACTCGACGGACAGGTGAGAATATCATAGAAAAGAGACCATTTCTTCCTTCACAGTGATGTCAAATGTCTACATATATCAGCAGATTAATTAACAGATAACTAACTTCAACCGTGGCTTTGGTCAGCTCGTGGCATACACAACTAACCAATATGACTCGATAAAACAATGAAATGAGTTAAAAAAATTTAAAATGTTGTTCATAATAAATATATAACAACACTAAATAAGCTAAATTAATACAGAATATCCCACTAAACTTACGCTACAGGTTATATAACTGGAATAATATGAGAAAAAAAAGAATTATAAAGCTTTATATATATATATATATATATATATATATATATGTTAACTTCTTAAACTAGTGAGTAGAGTCATCAAATCTAAAATCTAAAGTACTAAATCTTGAAAAATCATGAAATTCAATTCCGAATAAATTAAATATTAAATAATGAAATTAAAAAAATAATAATCATACAACATGATTTTAAAAAAAAATAGCAATTCAAAAAATCAAAATTACTATTACTACTATTATTAATAAGTAATATCATCATTATTATCATCACTATTATTATTAAAATTATTACTATTATTATTACTATTACTACTATTGCTATTAGTATTTTTATTATCACCATCATTCTTCTTCTTCTTCTTCTTCTTCTTCTTCTTCTTCTTCTTCTCACCACAATTATTACAATCATCAATAAAAATATTATTATTATTATTATTATTATTATTATTATTACCACCACCACCACCACCACCACCACCACCACCACCACTATAATCATTATTATTATTAAAATAAAAAATAAAAATCATGAACTTGATTTGAAGGATATAATTGAAAATTATAAAACTTTGACAAAAGGGCCAAGAAAAACAATAAGAAATCAAAAGAAGAGGACCAAATTGAAATCATTATTATTATCATTGAAAAAACAAAAATCATAAACTTGATTTGAAAGATAAAATTGAAAACCATAAAAACTAACAAAATGGCAAAGGAAAAAAATAAAAAATTAAAAGTAGAAGGATCAAATAAAAAAACATTATATATATACAAATTAAAACTAAGGGTTAAATTGAAAACAAATAAAACTTTAACAAAAGAGAAAATGACAAAAATACAAAAATCAAAACTAAAATGGCTAATTTTGAAATAACAATAAGAACCATAGTGTATTTATCGGGGTAGGATAGAGAAATAAAAGGGGGGAAAGGTCATTGATGATAAACCAGCTATATTTGAATGACATGCGTCACTCAAAATAAAAGAAGAGACGACGAGGAATAAAATGACACGATGAAATCTCATTTTTTACCACTAGAAGTTATTGCACGTGCCACTTGAAGTACATGGTGTTCCCCACATGCTAGCTCGTGCACAAAACGCGCTGGCAGCTTTTTTATATTAAAAAATATTATTTTAATGTAAAATCACATCACTACCCTTAACCAGACTGATAATCGAAAAAATTCAAGACTAAAAGACCTTAATACCCCTAATATAAGTTAAATTCTTTGGATCCAAGGGTACATTTATAATTCTACGGTGTGTAAAAAAAATACCTAAATACCCCTACTCAAAACTATTGATTTTTTTTACTCTTGGGGTTTTTTTGGTTATTTTATTGTACATTAAAATGTTGGATAGCATGTGTAATCTACCCTAATACCTTCCCTTTTAGTATATTTGTTATAATTACTTTCTATTTAAAACCCCTAATTAAAATTTAAATTTTTTAGTATAATCTTTTTTTTTCAAACTAATCTATATTCTTATATTTTAGTGATAGAATGTGTAATCACCCCATTTTTTTCCATGAGAAGAAAAAAAATAAAACAAATAAAAAATAAAAAAGGTAGTGTGGGCTTGGACTAAACAACACAGGTGAGCCCAGGTTGTTTTAGTTTAGGCCTAGTTCGGTTAAAAAAAATCTTGAAAAGAAAATTCCTAGAACAATTGATGCGCGCACACACACATACACCATATCCTCCCTCATACATGACATGAAAAGACATCCAGCCAACCTTAAAAAACAAAGGAAAAAATAAAGTGTCATTTTCATCATCACGAGAATTTTATGATAACAAGTGCTAGTTAACTCACATCATCTTGCTTAGCCACCTCTATATCGACCAAACTAAAAAGCCGTTTGGGAATGCGGTGCACACTCCCAAGCAAACCCTAAAGTTGATCGAACTTTTCCTTTGCCCATATACATCAAGAATGGGCTATACCTGATGTGAACTTCGTGAATATAAAGATTCAGAAACCCACAAGTCAATTTAAACACAATCCTAGAAAAGTCAAAATAAGATTTAAGATAGAAAGCATGACATAACAATTACCTTGAACTGAGGCACCAATACTATTAGAATTCGAACCCCGACCACATAATTAGCAAATCATGAATGAGAAGTATAAGGAAGATGTCACAAAAACAGTTGTTCTTCGATAAGTCAATTTCAATTCTTTCAAGAACCAAAAAGTATGAGTTTTCCTTTCATACACATAAATATTATTATGAAATTAGAGTTTGTAAAAAAGACTTAAGTAAAATAAATAACCTTATTTATAATAGTAAAAAAGTCATAAACAATGTTGGAGAAATAAAAAAGAATTCTAAATAAAATAGAAAAAAAATCTTAAATTAACTAGGAAATTAATACAAATCTCGTATAGTAGTTTCTAAATCTTATCCCAAGACCTTTTTAATGTCCAAATGATATGAGATTTCAACTATATATAAAACAAGACCTCTGGAAACTTTTAATAAAATTTTAGCTTGATCCAACCGTTGGATTGAAAATTATACTTGTTGGTATAAAACTATGCATAAAAAAAATCAACCCAAAACCAACTTAAATGTCCTTGAATAATAGAGTATTGCTACCAAATTTAACTCTTTTAAATAAACATGAAAAGTTTTGTAATAAATATGTCCCCTTATTTTCCTTGTATAAGATGGAAACTCCAAAAATATTTTGTCAAAATATCCTTGTAATATTAAGATTAATTTTCATTACCTATCTTTTCTTGTAGAACATGGAAAGTTATTCAAACAAGGCCTCCCAATTATACCGCCAACCATAAGTTGATTATAGGTCATCCCATATGTGTTGAAGCCTCTTTGAAGTTAACCTTGGCACAAATGCTCTAAACAAGTCATTCAATGTCTCATTTAGCTTCTTGACCTTTGACCTTGTGATTGATCTAATTAGCACCTTTAGTGGATCCTATGTCATGGTGGGCTAATTCGTAACATCTCCTATTTCCTAAAGAAATTCAACTTCGAATCACCACCCACTTTAAACAAAAAAAGATTAGAAACATTGAAAGTAACACTAACATTATACTCACTTGGTAAATACATTTTATAGGCATTTTCATTTATTCTTTTAAGGATTTGCAATGGACCATCTCTTTAAGGCTTCAATTTTGATTTCTTTTAGGATGGAAATCTTTTCTTTTGCATATGCACCCAAACTAAATCATCTGGTTGGAAAACAACTTGTTTACGCCTTTTATTTGCCTTAAATGCATATTGTTCATTCTTCTTTTCTATATGTTATCGTACCCTCTCATGAATTACCATCGTTATTTATGCTTTTCTATTTCTATCAAGACCAACCCTTTCATCAACAAATAAACAAATCATATCTAATGGAGTTAATGAGTTAAAGTCATACACGATCTCAAATCATGAAAAATCAGTAATAGAATGCACACTATGATTTTAAGCAAACTCAATAAATGACAAACAATCTTCTCAATTTCTAATAATCTTTTGGATGATGGTACGTAAAAGTGTATTTAAATTCCTATTTACTACTTCTATTGTCTCATCCGTTTGTAGATGGCTAGTCAAAAACAATAACTTAGTTCCCATCTTTCTCTAAAAAAACCTTTCAAAAGTAGCTAAGAAACTTAACATCTCGATATGAAACTATGCTTCTAGGAACCTTATAAAGTCATACTATCTCCTTAAAAAACAAGTCTATTATTTAGTTGTAGCATTAATTTTATGACATGTTATGCGCCATCTTAAAAAATCAATCAACAACCACAAAGATAAAATCTCTAGCCCTTTTCAACCTAGGTTAATCTAAAACAAAGTCCATAAAAATATCTATTAAAGGTTTCTTAGGTACAGGTGAAAGAGTATACAAACTATGCAGTAAGATCTTAGACTTACCTTTTCTATATGTAATGCATTTATCATAAATTCTTTGCATATCTTTTTATTATTATTATATACCAATAAAAATGTTCATATAATACATTAAAAGTCTTAGCGACACTAAAATACCCCATTAAACTGCCCTCATGAGCTTCCCGTACTAGCAATTCATGAATAGAATCGTTAAGTGCATTGATGTAATCCAAGCAACATTAAGAGATTCGTTAGAGGTTCTAGTTGGTCCAATGACAAAACTTAGGACTAAGAGGTTCAAAGAGTATTTCAATGAATTTCTTCAAAACACATAGGATAAGGTGGACTTTAAGAATATATTAAATAGCAAAGTAAAAGTCTTGAATAATTTAACTCATATTCAAGAAGGGCTTGTAAGTGGGCATTCAGACATTATAAAAATATTGGAATAAGAAGATTTAAATCTATCAGTTTTAACCTTTAGCTTTTTTTTTTGTCATAATTGGAGTTGTAGAAGAAATTTTAATGTGGTTCTAGTTGCATTGAAAAGTAGACATCCATAGTTTTCCATTGATATATGACACACCCTCTAATTCATTAAGACACGAGAAAACCATGTATTTGAAGTTAAACTTTGATTCTACCAGCAGATTACAAAAATAACTTTAGTCTTATTTAAATTAATTGGGCTATTGTTTTATTTATCTTTTAATTATTATTAAGACTTTTAGAGATATTAGAGCCTTTATTTAAATTTAAGTTCATTAAATTATTATTATTTATTAGGTTATTCATATTCATTAGGGATATCCTATTAGACTTAGAATTCTTTATAATACAAATACTCTTTTGTAGAGATTATTTTTTTAAAAAAGAGACTTTTTAATAAAGAAATCATAGAAAAGAAATTATTTTTAATAAAAAAATCAACATTCTTGCTATCTTAAACATGGTTAAGTGATTCTCATATTAAGTTCATGATTGAACTTACAAACTCTTTGAAGGATTGATTAACTCCGTTATGATTTTATACTACTCGTTCACGTCTCTTCATAGATGTAAATAGAGAGTAATCATTGTGTGTAACTTTGGCTCTCCAAGGCAGGTTATTGTTGAGTTAAGTTGCAAACCATTCAAATTTGATTTTATCATATCTTGAGAGATGTTCGCATCATGTTCAAAGTCTATTTTCTTTAAACAAAGTATCCATCAAGTCTGTAGAATTCTTCAGAAGCTGAATTTTCACATGCATGAAATACATTAGCAAAATCGCTATCAACGTACAATTATTTCACATAGTTAAATCTGAACAAATTAGCACTCAAAGTAGATAGAAGAATATACATTTTTAGTAACGTATTATCCATTATATTTTTCATAACTTGCTTGTATTTGATCACATATAAGAATGTTTCAATAAATTCCACCAAATTGATATGTCACGATTCAACTTACTTTCCTTTCAAATACTTCAACGATTCATAATCCGAATGAATCATGAATTATTTTGGCCATAAGTAATGCTACCACATCTTCAAATTTCTAAAATATAAAGCTCCTTATCATAAGTAAGGTAGTTTAAGCTTGCACCATTGAGCTTTTTTCTAAAATAAGCAATAAGTTACTTATCTTGTATTAGAATAGCTCTAAAATAAGCAATTAGTAAGGCATCACTTTTAATCTCAAAATCTTTCATAAAATCAAGTAAATCTAAAAAAGGTGTTGAATAAAGTTTTTATTTCAACAAGTTAAATACATTACCTTGTTCAATTTTCCATTTAAAACCAATAATTTTTTTAACAATCTTAATTAAAGGTGCAGTTATAGTACTAAAATCCTTGACAAAATGCCTATATAAACTAGTCAAACCATAAAAGCTTCTTACTTCTATGACCGATTTAGGTGTAAGCCATTCTTGGATAGCCTAACCTTTTCTCATCTATCTAAATACCTGTGCATTAATAACCTAGCCAAGTAACACAATTTTCTCGATGCAAAAGGTACACTTCTTCAAATTAGCATAAAATGATTCTTTACACAACACATCAAGTATTAGTTTAATATGTCATATAATCAATCGGTTGGTTACACATGGCATTATTATATTCATGTAAATATATATTTATTATTAATAAAGGCTTAATTTATCTTTAATATTCATATAATATTAGATTAATGAATCTAGAGTAAAGATAAAGTCTATGAAACAAAAATATTTTGTAAAGAAGATTATAAATTTGTTATAATTATGGGATTTCTATTACATCAAAGCATTGTTCCTAAAATGTTCATGGTTAATGTTCTCTTAAATACTAGATATTCATTAAAGCTGTAAAGACAGATACATATTATATTCTTTTCTTTATGAAAGGAAGAAGCTGATTTCATAAGTTAAGGTATAAGGGATACTTAGAACTAATATGTAGGTACTTGTCATAAGACATGTACACTAAACTGACCCGCATGAGAATTTCATATGGAGAGATTACTTATATATATGGAAAGGCTTACGTGACGGTTGTGTAAATGATCCTTTGACTTAAGATCCCTAAGTCATCTTATATAGAGAATGTTGTGCTTTGATCCTGTGACATATTATCTTAATTTATATTTGACATATTAGGTAACAAAAAGGTAAACATTGTGTATAACATGAACTATATGAAGGTAATTGAGTGATCAATAGAAGATTCAGTACCCTAGGTGAATTAAAGAAAATGTTTTATTTGTTCTCAAATAGTATTGACTGAGAAATTGTTGGCCAAGGTGAAATGAGATTTGAAAAAAGTTTCAAATCTTATTCAAATAATCAATGACTACTATGTAGAGAACAAACATAATTTAACATGACAGACATACTTCGTGCTTTAATTTTAAATTCAAACATTATTGATAAAAATATATTAATTACACTAAGAACTAGTCATTGTAAGGTTAAGTCAAACCACTAATAACTTTTCTAATATTTGGGGGATCATGACACGTTGTTAAACAATGTACCTGATCTTTAAATATAAATTAATCAATTGTTTAATTGATAATAAATTAAATTATTTAATTCTATTTAATTATAGTTATAATTTATATTTGTGTCAACATATTAAGAGCCTAAGGAGTCATACACTTTAAGAACCATTAGTCAAAAATTAAACTGGGATGATTTAATTAATATGACTTGATTAAAATATATTTTAGAAATTAAAGACTAAAATACAATTAATACAAACATTATATTTCTAGACCTAGAAAAATTAAAGACTTGATTGAGTTAATTTCTAAAATTATCCTAAATTAATATATGAATATTATTCAGGGGGTAAATTGATATTTTATCAATTTATAGGGTTTTTTAGATTTCCTTATAAATAGTAAGTTGTGCCTCTTATTTTTATGAGTTGTTGTCTGTTAGACATAAAACTACATAAACACAAAATTAGAGCTAGCACTCTAGACATAGCAATCCCTTTCTTTTAAATAGAGATTAATGAGATTTCTTACAGGTGGTTCATGTAGATTATCATTAAAAGCTGGACAATTAGATGACTTGTGATTTACAACAACCCAACCTTTAAAGAAGTATTCAAAGTCGAAAAAAGATTAGATCTTCAGGCAATAAATCCCTAAACAACTCTAGATCTGTTTAACAGGATCCTAGGAACTCCTGAATAATTTTGTTTCATAATTTTTGTTGCGTGTATGAAATTCGGGAAACCCAACATCAAGTACATGACATAAATGTTCAACATGCTCATTTAAAATCTTGCTATAGATTAGAAAATCATCAAAATACACTACTATGAGTTTGCTTATAAATGCACACAACACATGATTCATTTAGTCTCATAGAAGTACTAGGTGCATTAGTAAGTCTAAAAAGCACGACTAACCATTTATACAAACTATACTCAGTTTTAAACGCAGTTTTCCATTTATCATCTTCTTTCATCCTAATTTGATGATATCCACTTTTTAAATTAATTTTCAAAAATACACAAGATTCATGCAATTCATCTAACATATCATCAAGCCTAGGGATAAGATGTTTATACTTTACTGTTATGTTGTTGATAACATGAAAATCAACATACATCCTCCAAGTTTCATCCTTTTTAGGCACAAATAAGACCGAAACAACACATTGACTTATGATTTCTTGTATGTACCTCTTTGATATTAACTCCTCTACTTACCTTTGAAGTCCTTTATCTTTTTAAGATTACTTCAGTAGGTTGGTCAGTTAGGAATCGCAGCTTTGGATATAAGATCAATTTGATGTTTGATTCCTTATATTGGTGGAAAATCATTTGGAATATCTTTGGGAGACACATTATTAAATTCTCGCAATAAAGAAACAATCACACTGGTAATACAAGGATCAAGTTTATTAGTGTTAAAATAAGACTCTTTACACACAAGAACAATCATCATCTTATTATAATAAAAACACTTTTAACCTCACCCTCTATTGCATAGAAAATTAGTTGTTCCTTCATTTTTTTCTCTTTTTCTCACCTTTATTTTTTTTTCTCTCCTTTTATCTTACCTCCACTCTTAGCAAAATTCATATTTGTTTCATTAGTGGTTGAATTTGATTGTCTTCTCTCACCAAGTTCCTCACTTGTATTTTATCTCCTCTCCGCCTCGCTTTTCCTTTATAATTTTGTTTTATCTTTATAAACTTGTTTTAAAATATTTAACAATAGAATGCATATCTCTAAAATCATCATGTAATGCATTCCTATCGAATTGTCACGAATAACATAACAATAAGTGATTCAGATGCATAGTAACCACATTACACAATACTATAATTCTCAAGTGGTGGCATCTCGTTCTGTAACAACCACAATTTCCAATTAGTTTTCCTTAGTTGAACAATTATAACATATAAATAGGGCAAACTTTTTTCATGCCATTGACAAATCATCAACTTGTATGTTATGTTATTAGTTACAATTCCATCCTTATTTGAAATCTTTATATTTCATTCAACATATTGTTTCTCCATTGTGTACTAGATATTTAATTACCTCAGGTCTTATTTAAATTTCAACAAAATTTTAATAGAGTTTTCCATTTACGAGCCCAATCCAAATTTTGTCCCACTTACCCAACTTGCAAGTAATTGCAATCAAGCCTATTTAACTCAGTCAATACACAACCACATCACTGTGATCTCAATCCTTAGAATTGTCCACTACATCCACCACATTCATAATATGAAATATACATATAAATTCGTACATTGATGCTTATATTTTAGTTTTATCATTTTATAGTTATTCACATTCTTCAAAATATAATTAACTAAGTATTAATAAGAAATATATACATATAATATATCATGATTATTTTTTCACAAAATAACTATTAAGTGGCCTAATAAAACTAATGCTAGGTAGACTTTAGTACTATCATTTTTGTTATGTATGTAAAATATTGTTTTCCTTTTTGTATACATTTT
>Ga0325410_1006729_pt1 | contig 12607 bp, 8 predicted proteins | sample PopdelMetagenome_16_FD_206182 | JGI IMG/M metagenome (GOLD analysis project Ga0325410, IMG submission 206182) | Populus deltoides microbial communities from Bellville, Georgia, United States - Xylem-PdIQD-R3 | ecosystem: Host-associated > Plants > Phyllosphere > Stem > Wood/Secondary xylem... | reverse complement strand
TGACGGTGATAACCAGTGATGGATGGTGCTGGTGTTAGCTTGGAAGCCGGCTTTTCTTGGAAATGTAGACAGCGTGGGGGGGAGAGGACAAAACGATGCTATATTTAAGAAAATAATAATAATAATTGAAGTGGTGTTTGGTACGAGTTTAAAAAAACAGAGGTGAACTAGCTATTTGAACGCGGCATGTAACGGGTTAAATATTTTTTTCTTATATAAAAAACAATTATACATTCAAGTTTTAAATGTAAATTAAAAAATTTATATGTTTGTGTAATAAAATAAATATAAATTTATGTATATTAATAAACAAGAAAAAAAATTATTTGCTATAACCAAATATAAAACTACAAAAATCAAGAGATAAATATAAATTAAGATATTCAGTTCTATAAAAAATTGACATTTAACTAGTTATATTTAGTGTATTTGTTTATTAAAATTAATTTTTTATTTAATCAAATGATATTAAAAAAAATACATTAAATTAAGTAAATAAAATAAAAGTAAAAAAATATTATGTTAAACTGCACATATTAAAAATATTTTTTATTTTAAAATATAAAGTTCTTGTATATACAAAAATATAAATAAATCAGAATAATATTTTTAAATATTAAACATGCACAACATCATCAAAAAAACAATCTATATTCAAAACAATTAAATAAGCAAAAAAAATCACAGATTAAAGATATTAATTGAAATATAAATTTGAAATTTATTTAAAAATCATGTTAAAAAACATACTAGTTAAAAAAATAATATCAGAAAAAAATAATAACCTAAATATTATGGCTTAACTCTTCAAATCCGTGATTCAGATCAAGAATTCAACTAAGTTAAATAAATCTTGTTCTAATAAATAAATAAAATCATTTATGATAACTAAAAACTAAATTATAAAAATCAAGATGTAGATGTAAAATAAAAAATTTGATATTGCAACATATATCATGTATCCGATAGTGTTCAATAATTTTTTTTTATTGCAATTAATATATTATTTAATAGAACGACTATAAAATAAAACATATTTAAGAAAATAATTAAAGAAAATTAAAGAAAACAGTTTAAAGAGAGCCACACAAAAAGAATGTTTCTTGATATTATAAAAAAAATCATTGAAATCTTGTTTGTAAACTAAGTAAAAAATCAATTATTTTACATTGAAAAGCATCATAAATTTTTGTTTAAAATGTGTTAAAAAATAAAGAAAAATAAAAATTTAGCATTAAATGATAAAATTAATAGAAAAAAATAAAAGAAAAAACAAAACCAGTGGACCAAAAAAGAAAGGATCAAGAGCACGTGCATGGACTTTAAAAAGCTTTTTAGCCTTGTTCGCCTGGGCTGTCTATTTTCTTCTTAAAGTCAAGAATTTTTTGAAAACAAAATAAGCAGAAGATGTGTTGTCTGTTGTCAAACGACAAGTTGCTAGTCTCTCCTCAGATTCTAACTACTGCGATGGATAGAAAATCAGGGGCAATACTTTTTTTACCTAAACACTCATTTCAATCCAATTTTTTTTTAACCTAAAAATGGACTCAAACAATTCATATATCTTAACAAACACACATATAACCCTAAATAACTCAAAAACCAATTAAAAAACCCTAAATCAAACCAAAACTAAAAAACTTTGTTTGCTCGGATCTAACATTTCAGGTGATAGAAGGGTTAAAAAACTCTTAAGTGAGACTTTTCTCATTAAATAGAACTTATTAACACTAAAATTAATATTTTTCATGGTTGAAATTAGTATTAAGTAATACTTTATCTTTATATCACAAGAATCCAGCCATTTTCTATCTCATTTCTCAAACCATAAACTAAAAATATAAATAAAATAAACTTTATGACCAGACTGAATTAGTGAGAGATGAAGGGATCAAAAGTTTATAATTTAAAAAGTAGACTACAATATAAAAATTAAAAATAACTACAAAATTGTCATTTATATAATGAAAACACAATTTTCTTTTTAATATATTGTATAATAAGAAACTTGAACTTTTTAAGCATGGTTCTAGAAGTTTTTTGATAAATTAAAAAAATCATTAACAATAATTAAAATGAACTACAAACACCGTCTAAATTAGCAGGTGAATAACGTGCCTTCAAGCAAAGCATGGGGCCATATTGGTTATTTTGGTGAATTTTTATAATATTATTGAATTAATCTAATAGAAATCTTCTCAATAATATAATCAGGGTTGTTATTGAAACTTGGTTATGCATTCATAATCTTATTTTTCTTTCTTTTATCTGTCCTCTCATGAAATTAACATTTAAAAAACTGCACATGTAAACTGCAGTGTTTAGAAAACAGTTATTCATAGGAAAAAAAAAAGTTGACACGTGCTGCTTTGAAAAAAAATATATGTTAGAAAGGAAAAACACCGACAAACACCTTGTAATTTTATTCAATTTTAGAGATATTTATTACGTGTCTATTCCTTGTAATAATCCGGATCTACATCATTACTCCAAAAAGAAAAGAAGTAAACGAATGGCTAATAATAAAAGATCAGCAAAAGTACCTGAAATCTGCAGAGATAGTAATCGTGCAGGAACGGGACGCTTGTGGTGACCAAAGCCTTCACGCTGTCAGGTCTCATCGTGCAACAATACGAAGCAACCATGGCCCCCCAGTCATATGACCAACCAAAAACACCAAATCGATCCCCAGTGAGTTAAGAAGTCCGATCAAGTCGCCCACTATGTGGAACCCGGTGTACTCACGTACTGATGTGCGAGCATCGTTGTGTCTCCATAGCCACGATGATCGGGAGCTATGCAACGGCAACCGAGGAAGGAAAGAGAGAGGAGTTGGTGCCGCCACGAATACCATGGTTCAGGGAAACCGTGCAGGAGCAACCGAACAAGATTGCTGGGCGCCCTCTTCCTATTGATGCTATGTGCATGTTTTTGCGATTTGTGGCAACTGTTGTGTGCTCGATCTTCTCCATTTTTTTTTGTTTTTCTAACGTGCTTGATTGGTTCTGTTTTTGGTTTTTTCATAGTTAGCAAACTGGCCGGCCTAATGACCTTCGCGTTCAGAACCTTAGCCTGGACTGGGAGGGTAGATATTAATTCTGCTAAACCAGCTCTGGAAACTCAGCAAGTGACCTAACCATATAGAGGCAATTTTAATCATTTTTTTAAAAATTTTATCCAAGATGATGATTTGAAGAAAAAAAAACAGTATTGTTTTGGAGTTAGACTTAATTATCCAATGATCTGAGTTCTTAGCCAATAAGATCCTAAATCAAGCATAATAACTATAATATTTGATGGATCTAATGAAATGAAATCAATAAATTAAGCAAGCCACTTCAAGAAAAAGGGAAAGGAGAAAAGGAAAAGAGTGAAATGTCGGTGTAATAAAATATTTTACTCCAATCAAATACAAAGCTTGCATAAAGCTGTTGAAGATAATCGATTGTCACCATAAAGCTGTTGAAGAATACCAACTTGAAAAGCCATTGTTGCCTACCGAGTTGAGATCTAAACTTGGATAAAATCTCATATGATAACTTTTAATTTAAGATTTTTTTTTTTTGTATATAATGTTAGAAAATTGTTGATTAAGCGATGAGTTTAAATTTTATTATTTTTATTTTATTATCAAATATAAGATATTATAAGTTTATACAAGTTTTAAATTTAAAATTTTTTAAATTTAATTTTTTTTTAAATTATAAAAATTATATTTTTAACTTAAACTTAATGTTATTACCTCTATTATACAAGGTATTATAGTTTTTACATGTTTTTTTAACCGAGTTTCATATAGCTCTGTTTGTTTTTGCGTTTCAAAAATGTTTTTAAAAAAAATTAATTTTTTTAATATTTTCAGATCATTTTGATGCACTGATATCAAAAATAATTTTTTAAAAATAAAAAAAATATTATTTTGATACATTTTTAAATAAAAAGCGCTTTAAAAAATATTTAGCGCTCGGTATCTCATTAGCGCTACTATCAAAGCTGGAGTAGTGTGATTTTACTAATTTGTTTCTAATTATGTAAATTAGCAACAGATTTAGCCCTAAATAATATGTCTCTACCAGTAATTAAATCTTTTTTTTATTCTTTATTGAATTTTCTTAAGAAAAAAAAAGAGAGTAAAGAAACAGACCAACTGATAGAAATTCCATCTCTAGCACAAGTCCATCCATCCTTTTTTTTCCTGGTTTTTTATAGAATTTTTTAGTGTTTAAAATTGTGATAATAATTATATTTTTTATTTAAAATAATATTAAAATAATATTTTTTTATTTTTAAAAAAATATTTTTAATATCAGTACATCAAGTTTTAAAATATTAATATAAATTGATTTTGTTTTTTTAGGTTTTTTTATTGATTTATTAGATTTAGTTTTCATGTTTTTTTCCCCTTCTTTCTATAAGATTATTTATATTTCATGATTATAGTCATGAGGTTAACATATTAACCTGATTTAATTAAATTTTTTTTATTTTTTTTATATTTTTTAGTTTTATCTTTTAATATTAAATTATTTGATAAATAAATTTTTAATTTATTTTTAACAGGATTATTTTTTTGTCACAGCTTGATCGTGAATTTTACATTCTAACCTAAATGGATTTGGATCGGTTTTTCTAACCTGATGTTATTTTTTATTTATATTATTATAATTGTACAAGTATATTGACTCGAGTCAAGTCATTAACCCTAGTATAGGTGTTTTAATTTTTTTTTAAACGCTTGCATAGCCTCGGCTTCCCTTGCAATAAAAAAAGAGAAGAAGAAGGATTTGCCCAGATTGTAGCGCTCGCCACACATATTCTCAACAATCTTCATTATACTAAAATTGATGAACAACCTCTTTGGGAATTTCATGTAATATTCAAGTACATTAACCATTCTTTTTTCTCATTTAATTTTTTTTAATGTCTTCGACAAAGGAATCTATTGTCGCATACCGCGCTAACGCTGCTCTTGAACAGGGGTCTGAATTCGAATACAAATCCATCAACAGCTTGGTCTTAAAAGTTTTATGTTGAAATGATTTGGTGGTGGTTCGGTGGTTATTGGTTTGCGGGCGGCAACTGGCAGGGAAGTGGATTGTGGCGGTTGTCGTGTTCTTTTAGATTAAAGAAAATCTTATTACAAATATTCTGGGTTTTAAAAACAAGATTTTCCTTGGAGGGAAGAGAGAAATTTACAGAATCAGTTTTGCGAAAGAATTAAGAAAATGGCGGTTTCTTTTCAGTGATGTTCGTGAGGAAGCCGTTCTTATGAAGCATTTTTCCTTGAGCGAATATCAAATATACCTTGAAACTATTTTTTGAATAAATTTTATTATTAAATTATTTTGATTTCTTAACTAAAAGCTTTTCTAGAATACTTTATAGAAAACATTAAGTTCCCTATAAAATGGTATTTTTGTTAAAAGAAAATATAACTGGATGGAAATATGGACTGGAAGCGTTAAAATAGATGGAAGCTATCCATTGAAAATTTTCTGAAAACATGAGGATAGAACAACCATCACCGCATTTCAAGATACCTCCTTAATTGCAAACTTAATCAAACAAGTGGCCAGCTGACAGCTCTCTTAATCTTTCAATGCACATCAATTAGGACAATATTTTAACTAAAAAGAATTTACTACATTATTTTTAATGAATCCATAAAACAATTACATTGACAGCTGCCAATACCATTCTTTCGCTTTCCAGGATATTGTCTTGCCTTATTACAGACTGAATAAACAGTTGCGAAAAAAAAAATGAAAGAACAAACACCAATTTATATAGAAGTTGCTCATATCAGGCCACCAGAGAAGGGAACGGCTGTTTGAGGTAGCCAATCATTCCCCAGCAAGAAGCTAGACACGGTGAAATTAACAGCATCAGTAGCGTTAATAACGTGGAAACCAGGCCATGTTACCCTGTTTGTAGTGTCAGAACCCGGTCCGGTGTTGTTGTATTCTGCATAATATGATGTGTTTAGTGCGAAATCTCCACTCCATATTTGCCAACCAGCAGGATTTATCAGTCCATCCATGAAACTTTGCATATAAACAGTTCTTGAATACTGCTTCCATGGCCTCCCAAGATATGTTTGTACCGTTGCATTGCTTGAAGCCAAATCGTCAGCAGCTTTAATATTACAATTATGTATAGATGTGCCAGTGTTTTGGTTCGGATCTGTTCTACCTTGGGCAGTGATGGCATTGAATTGACCACTCATAGGCAGCCGTGGATACAAGTTACAGTTTTGTAAAACAACAGCAGCATTGCCAAATATAAAATCAACAGTACCATAGATATCACACTCCCTGTAGAATTGTCTCAGAGAATGGGTGTATAAGGTATCCTGGTACCCTTCAAAACTGCAACCATAAAATGCAGACAAATCAGCTCCACTTCGAACAGCTACAGCCTGATGCTTGACTGCCCCGGCTGTGTTACGGAATGTGATGTTCACTGCAACAAAGTTGGGTGCCACCACAGCTGCAACAAGGATCACGAATTTGATTAATTAGCTAGATTAAGCCCATATAATTATTTGGTCATGAAATATTATAAAATTAGCTAGGATGTAGTCTAATACCACGTTGAAGGTTCAAGTTCTTACCAAATGTAGCAGAATTGAAAGTAGTCCACCCATCAACAACACTACGATTCCCAGTAATCACCGTTTGATTTATACCATCTCCAACCATCATCAAATATTTCTTGTTCTTTGCAATAGACACATACTCTTCATAAATGCCTGCAGTGACATAAATCATGAAGTAGCCATTACTGCCGTCGGTATTGTTTGGAGCTGCAGCGACAGCATCATTGATGGTTGTGAAATTTCCTTGTCCGTCCTGACTCACCGTCACTATATCACTGACCTCTATATCGTTATTCACTGTCTGGAGAAGTTTTCTTGTGCTCACTGACTCGTAAATTGCACGGGTCCTGGCAGACATTTTCATTGGCAATCGTCCTTGTCTGAATGCAAACCGCTTGCTTTTAGGCTGCCATGTGCTCCCTCTCTTCTTTTTAGGAACCCAACCTTCGGTGAAAAAAGCTAGAGAAACACTATAAAGTTTTGTGTCATTAGACAAAGGGACTGAGAGATCGTTACTTACACTCGAAGCAGAAGATGTGGCCTGTAGGCCATCTAAACAGGTTTGCTGGTTCGTTAAAATGGCACTTAGCAAAGTTTGCACATTATCAGCTTGCAAAGAAGGCAAGGTTTTACTAGTAGCATTGACAGTTTGAAAGGAGCTCAACAAAAACTCCATGTTTAGATTAGCTAGAAACTGACAATCCTCAAGAGCCCGAATTGCAGCGACGGACAAAGTGGAGCGGCGTGAGAGATATCCATTAACCAGGTTCAAAAATTTACGGGATTGTGATAGGGACTTTCGGACGCAAAGTCGGGCAGAGTCATAGACATTGGTAGATTGGACAGGGAGAACAGATTTGCAAAAGGAAGGGTCTGGGGTGTCCTTGCAAAGGGTTCCAGGGCTGACAGGACCACTACTTGGTACATCTGCTAAAGATGGAGAGGCAAGGAAGGGAAGAAAAACAACAGCCAACGCTACCAGAGAGATGAGCTTAGAAGGCATCATTTTTTGGACAAAGGAGAGTTACAACTAGCTAGCTAAGTTTGAGGAATTTGTGTAAAGGGGAAAGCTTTATTTATAGAGGATTGCAAATTAAGTGGCTCTTATGATTCAAATATTATAACATGATGATTGTTAGCAGTAATATTTATGAAATCAACTTGCACGACTTTCTGAAAAAACGCGTTGGTCTCCTGTCACGTCTCAGGCATGTAAACATAAAATCCAAGTTGTTATCTATGCAGGTTAGTATACGAGTACATATATATTCTCATTGAACGTAGTCTATTCATAATTCTCCTTGCAATTCGGTGCTTGTCATTCTTCAACGGTTGTCAACTAGCTAGTCGGCTACCTGCCGCTGGTAAGTCTATCTCACTTTCTTTGTTTAATCAATTTGATATAATTTTTCTTAGTTGGTGGGAGACATTAAACTCTAATTATAATCTTGTTTAAAGTAAGTAACAAGTTACCAGTAGAATGGGCGCCCAAGACATACTGGCAAGAACTCAAAAGTCTAAGCAATATCATTCTAGGGAGGGTAGCAACTGCGAAAGAGAAAAAAAAAAAAAAAAAGAGGAGGTAAAATGTCAAAGAATTGATCTCTCATTAAGTCAAAATCATTGGTTTGGTTCGTTTCATGGTTGTGATAATAAAGCTGCCTGCCTTGCATATGGTAAGCGACTAGATGCAGCAGCAGCAGTTTGATTTGAGAAAAAATGAAGTCCCATAAAGTCTATAATAATCTTGAGTAATAAAAGTGAAATAGAAGTCACATCTACACGAAACAGATGTGGGCATTAGCCAGATATGAGACTAGCTAGTAACAAGCTGTTTATTTTTGTGGTAGAATACATATTTATAAAATTTTAAAATTTTTTAAGATTATTTTAATGTGAAGTTGTTAAAAATAAATTTAAAAAAATAAAAAAATATTATTTTTATATATTTTAAATCAAAAATACTTTGAAAATAACTATTATTTCAATACCAAACACAACCACAATAAAAGTTAAAAATAAAATAAAAGGTGAGCGATGACTTTCGAGTTAAATAGAACCAACTTTAAATATGAGAAAACATATCGTTTCTTTTCGTCAAAATTCACACAAACCTAATACACATATCCAATTCATTCTACCTTGTCCGGTCAACGGTGGAGCCAGACAGGGTTGATTAAAAGATTAGATTTAAGCCTAGATTTGCCAGATTCATCACGGCCATTGGACGTAACCAATATGACCAAACCTGACAATTCCTTTGAACCCCATATCCGTAAATAAATACGAGGATGATGAGGACTGGTTAGTTGTTTGACGGATGGAGAGTATAAAGATGTCTGTTTATTTTATTTTATTAATTTAATTTAATTAATTTTTATATTTTAAGATTACGGATATCAAAAATAAAAAATATTATTTTAATATATTTCTAAATAAAAATATTTTAAAAAATAATTATTAAAAAAACACTAAAGGATCGGAACTTGTCTTTAACTGTTTCATTACATCAGCATGTATGTCAGCCGTGGGTGAATATCAAAAAAGAATTCTAAGCTTAGGACAAACGAAGAACTTCTAAAGGAATCAGACAACATCTTTTTTTAGCTTTAATTAGTAGGTGTCTTGGAAAAAAAAACCTCAAATAATCTTTTTTTTTTTTTTATGGAAGATGATTACCCTGGTTCCATGGGCGTTGATCGGAAATGTCTCTGGTATTTGAAGAATATCCATTACTTGATATTTTATTGACTTAAATTGATAATCACTTTAAAATTGGTATGTTTCGTGTGATTTAAAAAAATAAGAACAATATATTAAAATAAAAATTGAAATCATATCAATTTTAATATCCGATTACTATGATAATAAGCATGAAAAAAATCCACATCAAATAGCTATTAATTTCTAAATGCTTGGAACTCTTCATGGCATAAGTCATTGTGGTGATTGAGCCGTGTGATGGAGGTTGATGAGCCTGAATTCAAGCTTTTATACTAATTATATTATTATTAAAGACATATCACTTACCTAATATTATTAATTTTGATAATTAAACTATTTATTACATTGGATGCATGTATGATTGGTAACTATCATACGTATAAAAATGAATAGAAAAATATATATGTTTATATAAGAGATAGATCCATGATCCAATAGTCTAGGCTTTTGGACTGGAAAAAGTGTTCATCCTTGTGCATAAAGCTCTCGTACGCGCAGACTCAAATCAAACGCAAAGACTCATGCGCAATATATATCTCCTCAAACACAAACGATCCTCTCACAAATTGATATGAGAGCTGAATATTATGGTTAGGCTCCTGTTAATTTTGTTTTCTTCCCCATGACTGATCAGCAAATAAGCTAAGCTCTGAACCTTGGATAGTTGGATGAATACGATATTAATAAGCATGAAAAAAAATCCACATCAAATAGCTATATATTTCTGAACCGCTTGCTGTGTATAAGATAAACTCATGATCACTTCATAAACAAGTTTTTTTAAATTAGAGGAAGCGCTCATAGATATATATATAAAATTCTGTACACAAACATGGATTAGATCCATGCAATCTCATTTCATGCAGCTACACAAATTGAGTATATCCTAATGCTAATCTGGATTATTTTTCTTTTTTAAAAAAGTATTTGACTGACGGGAAAACCGTGCAAACGCGTGAAGGTTTCTTCATTTAACTACTCTTGTGCGCGCAAGTGTGTGTGTGTGTGTGTGTGTGTCTTGGCGATGACTAAACCTTACTCGACAAATTCGCGCAGAAATCTAGAGTGTTATAAATAACAAGTTGGTTTGATGTAAAACCTTGGGAATTGAATCACCAACATGTGCTCCAAAAGAAATGAAGCTTCGCTAAACAATTTGTCAACTCTCCAACGTCTCAACTTGTCGTTAAACTACATGGCTGGTGGGGAACATTTATCCATAATAATGCTTCCAGCGATCGAGCAAGAACATTTCCATATCAGGATCGATGATCAAAGAAGAGAAAGATTTAATGATAATGGGATTTTTATTAAATGAATTTCAAGAATGGCTAGGAGTATATATCTTCGTTATTCTGTATTGAAACTAGAAATAGAATACTAGGGCTTCACAGTTACTTGGATCGATCATGCATGCTACGACATACTTTTATAAAAAAAAAACAGTTAAATCCAAACCCTTGAATGATTGGTTGAGAACACGATAATATGGTGTGATATTATTGACTTAGAAAAATAGCTGTTGAATTGTAATGGAGATATGCTGCCTAATCAAATTAGGAATGTCAAAGATCGAGTTGTAGGTGACTCCTCGACGTTTGAATTCAAATATAATGTTTGGCCATTACATTTACTTAGTTGATATGGATGCATGGAGTTTTGAAATATATAGAGCCCGACAGGCTGGCGATGTTCCACTACATGGTTCCAAGTCATTTCCCCGCTAGTACTTTAAGCTTATAAAACCACCGACTTCGATGACTTGTGGAAAACATATATAATTTTCTTTTTCCAGATATAAAAGTTGTAAGATGAAACAAGGCACGAGAGCCCATAGCCGCCCGATGCTGGAGTGAGTTTGGAAAATACGACTATATGTAGCAGTTAGGTCCTTTCCATGCATGATTCTAATACCTGAGGCCAAAAATCCCCAAGAATTATCTTGAGGTTGAGCAGAATCAAAACGGCAATTCAGGAAATATATTGAGATTATTTTCTTGGAGATTACCTATATCCGATGCCATCCTTTCTGGAAAAAAAAAATGAATAAAAAGAAAACCAGAAAGCTAGCTAATTGCTTCACCAGGGTACCTGTTTAAACGATTAAACCATATTGTAATTACATTAAACGCTTAAAGATTCAATTAAAACTTATCTAATAATTGTAGTACGTACAATGCTTATTTACTAGGACGTGCTAGTTACTTATAACTTTTACATTCTGTTTGGGAGTGTGGTTATAATTATTTTTTTCAAGTGTTTTTCACTCAGAAATATATAAAAATAATGTTTTTTTATTTTTTAAAAATTATTTTTGATATCAGCGCATCAAAATGATCTAAAAACATATTAATTTGAAGTAAAGAAAAAAATAAAATAAAATTTATATTTTTTCAAAAGCGCTTTTAAAACACAAAAATAAACAGGGCCTAAAGTGTAACTTGAGATTTTCTACTCCTTGTAAACCGTTCATCACGCGATCTAGCATATAAATCTACCTAATTTTATCATAAAAACTCTATTTTGCATATAAATTATAATTTGTATTACATTAAAAATTATTAGCGTTTAATAAAAGTACCGAAGGAGATGGAAATTTAATGATAATGTTCCAAAAAATCAAAGTAACTTAAGAATAAGACTTATATGTTGAATAATCATTTAATCTCTTGATTCTAATAATCTGATTTATTCTCTCAAGTAAAAGTAGCTGGCGCCTAGCAAATTAAGGCAACCAGTACCTGTAAAAGGTTTTTTTTTTTTTTGTCGATTTAAAACTTTCCAATACTTAAGTAAGTATTTTTTTTTAAAGAAAAAACAATGATATTTTAGTAACAAACTCTGAAAATAAATATGTAACAAAGAATGAAGATTGTGAACCAAGAGTTTGAAGGATTCATGGTGTATTTATAGCTCATAAGTTTATATATATATATATATATATATATATATATATATATATATATACATAGAGAGAGAGAGAGAGAGAGAGAGAGAGAGAGAGAGAGAGAGAGAGAGAGAGAGGAGAAACTAAAGTGTAATTTTGCCCTAATGATTGATTTTATTAAGTGAAAATATCCCTAATGTATATTAATGAGATAGAAATATGGTCAGTCATTATAAGATTTTTATACATTATCTCTTATATAATATTAATATTGATGAGAATATAATGGGTCTTTAGAGAACTTTCATATACTATTCTTTACACAATGTTAATGTCAATAAAAATATGATAGGCTCTTGAAAGATTTTTATATTCCTAAAGATATAGAGAGAGTATGA
>Ga0325410_1006728_pt1 | contig 12607 bp, 14 predicted proteins | sample PopdelMetagenome_16_FD_206182 | JGI IMG/M metagenome (GOLD analysis project Ga0325410, IMG submission 206182) | Populus deltoides microbial communities from Bellville, Georgia, United States - Xylem-PdIQD-R3 | ecosystem: Host-associated > Plants > Phyllosphere > Stem > Wood/Secondary xylem... | reverse complement strand
TTATTATATCATAATTAGTTTTTCTGAAAGAGGTGACTCAATCGGGATTCATGCGAAATGACATGGAAGAGGGAAATGGAATCGAGAAATTGGTCCGTGCCCACCATCCAAAAATAATAGAACTGTGACATACAAGTCAAGTCAGCTCCAGCACAGGATAGACCAAAAGGATTCCACTTGGAAATGGGATAACTAGTCAAGACATGACCTTCATGTTCACATGAATTCACGTGAACACTATGTGAAAAATGCTTTCTTTTCACAACATCCACCAGTGGGAACCCTTTCTGGAGGTTCTCCACACAGCAAACATTCCTGATTCTGTATGCAAAATACAGTGTTAAACAGGCGTGTGATTTATGGCTATCACAATTCTGTATGCACGCCAGCTAGCTGATAACCCTCTAAACTCAGCCTTACGGAAAAATAGCCATTCAGAGAACGTGTCGAAGGGGTGTGGGATGTTGTTGAATGTTCGGTTGACAGGGAGTTGCTTCAGAAAATGACATTTTGAATCTTTCCAACACTCTTCTTCCATGTAAAATTTCCTGCGGGAAACTTCCAAATACTTGCACCATTGACAACAATGCTTCAACTGATGAACTCAGCAATTCATTTTGGCATTAAAAAACAACCCATTCGTTTAATTTTAATACCAGTCTAGTTCCATCACACACAGACACAAGAGGATATGTCATGCCGGGCATATTATGAAATATCAAAAATTCTGGCTAGCATTTAACGCCCACCAGTTGGATATCACAGAGGACAAAATAACATACCGCATGCTTGACAAACAAGACATGTTGCCACAGATCAAACATGGTGTGAAAGTTTCCCTTGACCTTATGATCCTAGTGAAACCACATTGCACGACAAACTTGTTTTTCCATGTGGCCAAATCTTATCATTCCACTCCTTGTAAAATTCAAAGAGATATTGGCATATAAGAAGCAAATCATGTATCGGAGGTAAACCAACTCATCCCACCACAGTACCACATATCTCCACGCCAAAGTAAAAAAGAATATAAAGAAAAGATAAAAAAATAGGTTGAAAGAAACCTCCTCAAACAGAAGAGGAAAAAAAGGGGGGAAATGCAAATTAGAAATCCTATAAGAAAAATTAGTAAAAAGAACTACTATTTTGCAAAACTATTTCCATTTCTTCAACGAAGAGCATACAGGCTGCCAGAGCGAAATGGAAAAGGGTAAATTCAACTCAAGCAAAATTTCCCACTTTTGATGGGCTCAAGTTATGTACATATAAGCAACTCACTGTTCTGTCTTGATAAAATGAGATGACAGGAGCTTTGAGACTGTGAAGCCATTGAAGGAGTCAACCTCAAATAGTTCCTTTAGCTTGTCATCACAAATAATTCTCCTCTTATCAGCAGGATCCTTAAGAAAAAACAAGAAAACTCTCAGTATGATAAAGGTGCAGCTGCCTGAAATTGACAGAAGTCTAAAACAACAAAGACAAAATAAAGCTGATCATTTTACCAAATGCATCAGTATGATACAACAAGAGATTATCATAAACCTGGAAAAAAAAGGTCCAGAGCTTAATAATCACAACAAAAATTAAACATAACCATACTTCAAAGGACATACTATGTTAGGTAGTACCGGAAGGGACACAGCCATAACTGGAAGTGTATTCAGCCAAGCAGTTTAAATTCAACAGTGTTATTGCTATCTAACTCGCTCAGGGTTAACTTCAGATATCAACATTGAAATTCAGCCTCTTAAGCTGTGACTTCCATTCATAAATTAGTTTCAGCTATCCTTTCCTCTCTTTTCATGAACACATCATATGAAAGAAGACAAATAAGAAAATGGATTGAAAGTTCACTGTTTTCTCTTTTTGAAAAACAGGTGCATCACATGTGTACATTCATGCCTTGCAATTCAGATTTAGAAAATTTCAAGTTACTGGCACTCTGGTTATTTTCAGGGTGCATGTTGTAATTTTGTAGCAAACTTGGTCTTTCCTTATCATGGTGGAGACCTACTCAGGGCTGGATTTCTATAAGAAAATTGATAAACCATGTAACTGGTGACACCCTCCACTCAATATACTTCAATAAAGATCATAGAATGAAGAGAAAATTCATGAAAACACAGGGCTAGATTTATAGTGAAAATAGATAAACCATGTAACTGATAACACCATCCACTCAAAAAGCTTTCTTGTATAGGATGAAGAGATGATTCTGAAACACACACATGCATGCATGCAGACACACAATTATATGTGTACTGAATATTGGCGCACAAAATATGAATTTTACCAAGCTTAAACTTAACGCAAGCTCTGTCAATATGAAAGTTACCAAGACGAGCTCAATGCAAAGTTCTATCAATATGAATGTTACCAAACCAAAAGCATCTCTCTTTGTTATTAACAGCCCTCACTTCAATTTATTCTCTGTAGTGTATCTATATTTGCATTATTCCTATGTCTAGCCTCAAGCCTATTCTCTGAACACAATAAGCTTTACCAACAGGCTTGTCAGCAGATCAATTAATTGAAGTTGGCAAAACACAGTGTCCGTGAAAGATAGTTCATCAAACCAACTTGTCCACTGCATGAAGATTCAGTTGCTAATGGAATTTAGTCACATTCATGGAATGTACATATGAACATCAGAATTATTGAACTGTCAGAACAAAATCTTGATCAGGAAGGTGATGACATGCCTGGAGATCATTCTCTTTTATATATTCCCACATTCTATTTACAACATCAGATCGAGATAATGCATTTTCACCAGTGCCAAAAAAATTGACAAGGGCGTCTGAGATTTGAAGGGGAGCAAGGAGATAAGCACCTTTCTTCTGCCGTTTTTCTTTCTGTTTAGGTTCATCAGGATCTGAATAGTGAGAAATAACAGATTGTCACTATTAGAGTGCCAGAATTCATCCTCAGTTCTTTTATGCGAGAAGGTTGTGCAACTACTACGAAAATAAAAGCGTTATTAGTTACTAGTCTCACCTTCTTCTCTTCCTTGTTTAGCCCCCTTTTCCTTTGGTGAAGAGTTGCTTGGAGCTACAAGATCAGGATAAAACATTTTCTTTAAGCAATTTGAACATTCTCATGATTCCCAGATACTAGAGAATACTTGAGTTGTGATTTTGTGTCAACACAACAAACGAGATTTGCACAACATATTTTTGACAACTGCAATATGATAAAATTAAAAGTTTAATGAATAAAAATTAATGAGAAAAGGCCATAGTCAGTGCATAAAACACCTAAATTCATTAAGCTCTATGATACTCAACTCACTAGCCTTAATCCCAAACTAGATGGGATCCTCTACATTTAAACTAGAGCCGACCAAAGTAAGAGAAAGAAGTAGATGACATTTACTAATATGATGAAGAGAAAGAAGTTCCTGGCTCGTAGAAAGTATTCCAACGATACTTTAAATTTATTCCTCATTGTTGATCCATCAATTCTTTCTCGAACAACTTGAAACCTAATAAGTTATATTTGTGACCATTTACGTTCACGCATTAATCAAAGTTCACAAAAACTGCTATATAAAATAAAAAGAAGAAAAGCAGTTTGGAAGGAGAAAATGTACATTGATTAAGTCAAACCTAGCAACATGTGTCAAAGGGGATATCCCTAAAATGTTCTAATCATTCATCTAAGAGATATGAGTTATTAAACCAATTCAAAAGCTCAAAATTAAACACTATGAAGGTTTCCAGTCACCAATTGATAAAAGAGGTCCTCTTCAGAGATGGGAACAAAAATTACAAAATATCATGTAAAATGGCAAGGATTAATAAAAATTAAGGTCACTCTCCTCAAGAAATTCATCATCTGTAGTTTGTATGAACTTCGCAAGGAGAGCACTAACTTAAAATAAGAGTGTAATAGAACCATTAGAAGTTATGAAACCTAGGATGAACCAGCTTACTCTAACTGAGATATATATTGTCAGTAGTTAGGATTAACTTCTAAGACAATAAAGGCCACATTGCCTGGAAGTTAAGAAGAACTGCACTTGGGGAAAAACACAGACATAACATGGGATATATGTTTGACACATCTATGCTACACATTCTATCATGTTTGTTTTGCCTCTCTCCCCAGCAATGTAGTTTCCTCTTCATCTTTAAGAAGTGGCAACCAGACATCCAATCCCTAAATGCATGTAACAACAATTTTATCCACAGGATACAGCCTAAAGGATATAACAGCCAAGTATCTTTTTTCACTTTAATAGAAAGTCAGTTAAAAGAAGCTGAATCATCAATCCTTATCCTTATGTTCATGAACTGAAAGGAAAGTGTGCAAACATTACATATAAAAGAAAAGGTTCACATGTCTTTTATCACTTTGATCAAGCAACTTTGAGATGTTCAAAAAATTAGATAAAGCAGGTTTTTGTGAGATCCCCTGTTCTAAATTTGATGCATCAATTTGAAGCACATGTCTTTCAATACAGAGGCTAAAAACTAAATATGATTTGAAATTAAAGTAAAAAATTGCCCAAGAAAGTATTTTATTATAGTGAAGATAAGGAAGCCAAGTTTTCTGGACAATATTACCCTAAAGGCTTGGCTTAACAACAATAAATTTAAAAGAAAAGCTCATTAAGCGCGTACCATCTTCCTCACAGACAGCCCATATGTGTTTGGACAGGGCTTTATTCATTTGAAACATGTCAATAGAATCAACATCAAAAAGAGCACGCAGTGATTCATCACATATTATGTTTCGCTTATTCTTTGGATCTTGCAAATTCTTCTCCCGGATATAGGCCCAGAGCTTCTTCACAACCTACCAAAACAAAAGGGGACGGGAAGAAACAAGTATGGACTATGATTTAGTAAAAAAAATAAATCTTAAACAATCATTCTTCAGCTCAACTGATAACATAAAGAGCATCCAGGCATCTGTTAAAATACCCCAGTTCTGGCCAATTCAGGAACACCAACAAGCTCTTGAAGTTGAGGAGAAAGACTGCACAATTTAGTAAAGCCGCCTCCTCTTTTCTTAACATTTTCATCCACCTTAGCAGATTTACTGGATAAGATAAGATTATTTAGTCCATAAAACAACCATAAATATTATATTTAATGGAATAAGAATGTCATGCTAGTCCTCACATTTCCTAATATCAGTCTAGGACCACTAATCACAAACAACCTCATATCATCCACTCCAGTAAACCTCAAACATGCAGAATGGTTATGAAAATTAATAATTTTTAGAACCTGAACCAAAATTTCTTTAGTCCATAAAATGGCAGGAATTTGTCTAAGGGAGAGCTAACCACCTCATTATTTTCAGTGGTGATATTTTAAGGATAAAGTTGCATTTAGTCATAAAGAAAACCTCAACCCCTAAAGTAACCATATCATAAGTTAAAGTGAGCATGGGTAATTCCCACGCTGTCAAGTAGGGGAATCATTAGGAAACTCAAAATAATGGCAAACAAGAATAGAAATTCACTCGTGGAAAAAAGAAAAAAGGAGCACAAGAAACCCACCGTCCTTTCTTGCTTCTTCCATTACTTTCTTTCTTTACCTCTTCCTCTTCCACCTCTTCCTCCTCTTCTTGTTCCTCCTCCTCTTCCCCTCCATTGTCTCCTTCATTCCCAAAATCATTACTGTCTTCACATTTTTCTTTCTGTTTTACACTTTCTGATGGTTTAATAATATCATTGGTTAATATAACAGCCAAACAATCATCTGATAACACATTAAGAAGAGATCTCTAAAGGTAAATAGTTAGGAGGATTATATTGTGCCATAATGAAATAAAGCAGAAGTTCGAAGCCTGTTCGTAGGAGCTGAAGTTGAAAGTGCAGAAAATATAAACATCTTAATGTATCAAGATACCAGGGGAAAGGATTAGTTTCCCTGGAATAACAAAGTATTACACCACAACCAATAAAAAGGGAGGAGGTCAGTAATATCAACCCAGGAGAGGAAATAAAAAAATCATAGTCAAAATATCTGATAAAAAAATTGTCAAACCAAACAGAGTTTAATGCAAGCACTTTCCCTGCCCACTGATTTGTAAGAAATAAAATCTTAGTATAAGGTTAAGGTATACTCTCCCCCATCAGCTTTTTTTTTTTTTTTGGAAGATAAAAATTACATTGTTGGATTTAATTGCCAAAGCAAAATACGCCCAATTTCCTAAACTAACAGAAACACAAGTAATTCATAATTAGAACAGGATAAAAGCATGCATAAACATCCTAAACGACCTTACACATCAAAAGCAATAAGATACTACTATCAAGCAAAAACAACTAACCACCCATTGTCCCGCCACAGAATAAAACAAAAGAGGATAACTTATTAAAGAAAGTACCATCTTCTCCAGTTAATGGCCAAATATGCTTGGACAGGGCTTTGTTCATTTGAAACATGTCAATTGAATTTACACGGAAGACAGCACGCAATGCTTCATCACATTGTATTTTTTTCCTATTCTTTGGATCCTGCAAGTTGTTCTCGCGGATATAGGCCCAAAGCTTCTTCACAACCTGGGATAGCAGAAGTAAGGAGAACCAAAGTAAGAACCTGATCCATGAACTACCACCTGAACCAATCTCCAGAAATGAATCATCTTCAACAAACCTCAGTTCTGGCCAATTCAGGCACTCCAACAACTGCTTGAAGTTGTGGAGATAAGCTACTTAATTTAGTAAAGCCACCTCTTTTCCTCACTTTTCCTGTCTTGTTTGACCTAAATGATAGATAACACAAGAGTGACTAGCATGATTAATAAGAAACTGGTATCCGGGATAATTGGATATCTGACATGCATTAAATTAAAATGGAAGCAAACACACACCTATTTTCTTTCTGTATAAGAAAATAAACAAACAGAAAACTAATAAAGCCTCTGAAATGAAACACAAAGATTTAGTATTCAAAATAAACCCACTAAAACACCAAATAGATCCAGTGCAAAAACTAAAAAGAAGGAAATAATCAATGAAAATTATTAAGCATTAAAAGTAGAGAAAACACGTCCTTGACTAATTTGGCATCTAAAAATTACTTCTTTAGAACTCATAAAAGAGAGGATGACATTTCTAGACTGTATTACTAAAATCTACAAAAAGACTACCTCTCTCATACTCACTACCCCGTAATGAACCAACACACACCAAAACATCATATACTAACTTCACTTCCAATGTAATCTCAAAGTAAGTCATAGACAAATAATCTAATTTTGCTTCCAATCCAATATCCTCCCCAATTTAATCATCAATAATCTCTAAGTAGCGTCACATTATTCATTGCCCACGATTAAACTTACGCATTCATTTTCTTATAAAACAAAACATAACATACACTCCAAAAAAAAAATGCATAGAAAAGCAATTAGCGTACACAGCTCATAAGACACAAAGTTCTTGACCTAATTAGAACAAAATAATGGCACCACAAAAACTATATCCCAATTAAAAAAAAAAAAAAAAGCCAAGCAATATGTCGATAAACGATAAACAATAAATCTCAATATCTAATTTCTATTTCCCATAAAAAAAAAAACACCTTATTTCTTTCCCAAAAAAATAATTTGCAAGCAATCTCTACATGCATGCATGATTAATTCATTACACACTATGTTGCTTATTTAACCATAAATATAAGTAAAGAAAAAAGTACCCTTTGCTTTCCTTTGTCTCAGTCTCTACCTCTTCCTCTTCCTCTTCTTCTTTAACGCCGTCGTTTTCATTTTCCTCGTCACCAACGGCGTCGTTTTCGGTATTTTCATTTTCTGACACATTCTCTGATTTACCTTCTCCTCCATTAAAGGTTTCGAGAAAAGTATCAATTTGCTCTCTAATAAACTTCTTTTTCTCAGATAAATCAACGCCGAGATCCTCCTCCAACTGCCGCCGTATACTGCCGGCAGTGGCCGTGTCCAAGTCCGACCTCCTGAGTATTTCACGGAGCCGAGTCACGAGGTCCGAGTCCGACACCATTTCTTCTTTATTCTCTTCCTGGAAACCCACTCACTCACTCGGCACCAATCTTCTTTCTTTCTTTCTTTCTTTATTTGTTTTTTTTTTTTTCGTTGTTGTTGTTGTTGTTTTGAGAGTGGAGTCTTCTCTCATGCAATGCAAGGCAGGTGTGTAAGGGTGTTTCTGGAATTATAAAAAGAGAAAGATATCCTTTTCTTTTCTTCTTCTTTTTTTTCATTTTTTTAGGGAAAAAATAAATATATTATCTGACCTAGAAAGCTATTTATTATTTGATAAACCCGACTGACCGTGGGTCCACACAATTTTAAAATGGTAAATTTCACAATCATTTTTACTAATGGAAAGGGGTAAAAGTATTTTGCTAATTGGATAAACAAATACTATTATAAAAAAAAGAGAAAAATCACGTTAATTGGGTTGATTTCACCCCATCCGATCGATCATGAGAGAAATATAACATAACTAATTAGATTTTAAATTTATTTTTTAGAAATTATCAATTTGAGTCTCATAAATTTTAAAATTACTAAAAACTTATATAATCGTTAACTTTAAAACCCATGAAATTAGTTAAAATATGTGTAAGCTGGTCTCCACAATCACGTTAATAAAAACTATCAGGAAAAATAGAACCCCTAATAAAAAAAAATCAGGAAAAATAAAATCCCTGATTTTATGCATGAGAAAGCATATTTAATATTTTATAATAATAATTTTTTCAATATATTTTTTTATTTTAAAATATATTAAAATAATATTTTTTTATTTTTTTAAATATATTTTTAACATCAACAATTTCAGCACATTAAAACAATATAAAAATACTTCAAATATTAATTTGAAATAAAAAAATTAATTTCTTTTAAAAAAACTTTTAAAATACAAAAACAAATATTTACCTTGCCGGAGACCTGCCAGCAAAGGTTCACGAGCAAGGCATGAGTGTGTTAACATCATCTTCCCAGTTTTCCTTTTTTCAATCATCCTTTATTTAGCAATCTTCATGTTCAATAGTTTTGTGTTATACATACAAAAGCATGCCGTATGTGTTGTTATATACAGAAGTGCCTTTTTTTCACGAGGAGCGCAGCGCATCCAGAACGAAATATACTGAGGTGCAAAAAGAAGCAGAAATGCATGCTACAACACATATCGCCGACGCTAATACACGCAAGAAGATTATGAAGATGAAAAAACAGCACAAAAACAAAAGAAATAATGGCATCGCCATCACCATTTCCTTTCCTTTCTTTTATTTTGCATTGTTGTTTCAAAAGATAAATGGGAAACCAGAAAATAAGAAGAGGAGAAAACTTGATCCTTTATCCTCTCCTGAGTCCAATTCGAATGCCTTGTCCTCGCCCTAAACAGAGACTCCATCAATATTCGTGCATGGAAGGTTGTGAATTGCAGAGATTGAAGCGCCTTTTATCATGTGGCACCATGTAGAAAAGTCATGGAGAAAAATCACAAGGTGTGTGTGTCAAGGCTTTTGTTTATGTGCGTCTGTGCAGTGAGTAGCAGGGAAGCGATAAAAGGCATATCTGTGACAACAAAGCCGTTATAAAAATCCATATACTTGAAGTTCATCGCAAGATTTTGACTGGGAGAGTTGCAGTGAATATGGCTTTGTCAAAAAGATAGGTCTCTGAATAGCACACCCGACAAAAGTTTGAAAAGCAGGAGATCCATTAACGCTTGAAGTTGCAGCAAAGTTTAGAGAGATGACATCACAAGTGGAGAAACAGGTTTTCAGATTTAAACTCTTGACATAAACCACAATAACGTTGAAATTAGACACGATACTCTTGAACACACCAAACATAAATGAGGTAATAAAATGAGATACACTCAAAACCAGTTTAATCAAATTGCTAATTTCAATACATATAAACATCTATATGTTCAGCTCTGAGGTTGATGACAGTGATACAACATAAGTGGATAAGCATGTGGGTTTCACATCCAATCATTTTCAACCTTTGGCGGTCTCAGAGCAAATCCCAGAAAACAAGAGTTGAACCATACAAAGCCTAGTATGCCCACAAAAGTTCCTATTAGGTGTCCATGTCACCATCCTCAGACGCCTCTTCATCGAAATCAAACCCACTATCAAAATTCATATTTTGAAATTCTGCCAAATTATTCTCTAAGGTATGTTCACCAATATTTAGAAAATCTTTAAAGTCATCTAAGATATAAGGTTCTACCAGTTTCCAAAACCATGTAGAAACACTTCCAAAAAAACCTATCCAAAACACTTTCCCCTTTATCTTCACCCTGCGATCCAGAGATTTTGATTTCAAAGTTTTGATAACCCTTCTAACACCCCTAACACTCTTATTAGCTTCACCATAATATCCCTTGATGATGTTCTATGACCCCATACATATACTAGCATGCAAGACCCTGAGATGACAGCCACCTGTGGATTAGCTTTGGTAGTTGAGGCTATCCTCTTGGCCAGAACTAGTCTACATCGAATTAAAAATAAGAGTGTGATATGGTATAAAATCTGCAAGGGAAGTCATCAGTATTACTATCATCACCAGGCTTACAAGATGGATGCAGCCACTCATTGTGCTGGTCATGTAAATGTCTCCTAAAAATAAAATTTTTGATAGAATTCTAATCGAACTCAAACTGAATCACGTGCTTCTTCCCATCTGATTCAATTTGCAAACCATTGTAAGAGTAAACCCACTAATATCTCTCTTTGCTCTTTGCCAAGCTTGAGGAAAGAAGGCTTTCTTACAGCTTTCCTGCTCAAAATCAGAACAGACTCAGGCTTTTCCATCAATGAGGATTCAATATCATATTTCTTTTGGCACATTAGATCATATATTATTTCTGGATTTACATGGTATCCAAAAGAGAGGTATCCACTTAAAATAGTATTGCATGGTCAGGCATTAACACTGATTGTTTTGTTATTACGCACATGGTTAAATATCTCCTCAACCTTGTCAAGATTACCAGCTTTCACCAAAGAATCCAAGTATATGACATGGTCACTCCGGCTGGATCGCCATTTCTCAAGGCACGAAGAGAAGGCCGACTCTAATTTATCATGTAAATTTAAATTAAGGTACATATACATTACAGCAATAAAAGTTGGAGTAAGCGACTTCATACCACCCTGAACTAACTCTTGTAAAAGCAACTCTGGAAGTTCCACTTTTTCAGCCTCATACAAGACTTTTATAATTTTATGATATAGTGCAACATTGTAAGAATTTAAAACCTCTTGCATCTTCCTCAATGTCTCCAATGATTTTATAGATTCTCCTGCCTTTGAAAAGACTTTCATTCTACATACAAAAACTTGTGATGGGTGATCAACATCAAGAAGGATGAGTTTGAGCCAAGTCCTTTCTGCTTCCTCTAGATTTACATCCTTTGCATAAACTCTCAACATGGAATTAAGCACTTCTTATCTCTTCTCTACTCCTGCTTGCTTCATCTCTTGCCTTAATGATGCAAGTCTTTCTTTATCTATTGTGTTTAGCTATGTAGCCAAATGAGACCATCATAAATATACTTATGTACCTCAAGTCCACATGTCATCAAATTATGATAAATAAACTCAGCATGTTTAAGATAATATTTTGCAATCATCCCCGGTTTGCTCACAAGAGCTCTAAACAAAGAATTGTACAAACCCCGTAGTGGCTGGTAACCTCCCGACTGAATCATAAATGTTGCACAATTCCTCCAGGCTACTTTGAACAGACATAATCAGATATGCAACTAAAAGAAAGTAAAAAATCGATTCAGTGGGAACACGTCCCTGACTGATAATATCATAAAAAATCTCCCTGCATTTCACAAACTTTTACTCATTGCCCATGTAATCTGCTAACTTAGCGGACAATGCAAAATCAAACTGATACCAAAACTACTGCACCATCTATTTATACACCTAACAATAAAAAAGAAATCCCAGTGATGACACTCCATCTTTCTCTATATCAATCTAGGGGTTTAGATAAAACTCCAGCTTGATCCTAAAAGCATCTAGCTTCACAACAACCTAATTCACAAGTCAAGATCTCTACCATCATTTTCCCATATGATACCAAATTTTAGTAATAACCCCTTTAAATTAATATCACAACCCATAAATTTTTAGTATCTGAACTTTTAATCATAGTATAAAATAAAACACTAAGCACTAAAATATTAGCACTGCAAAACAAAAATTTTAAAACCCAAGTTTGATAATAAAATAGTATCCTAAACCAAGTCTCATTTCGCTAATTCGAGTACAATAAACGGTAATATAAGTGGCATCTTCCTACCTCATCCATTTTCTCTGCCCATTTAGTATCCTCGCAATAGTAGCTGGCTTATGCGTTGGCAACTCCTTACATAACCACGCCAACTTAGCTCCCTCCACTGCTCTGGCAACTCCGATAGCTCCTTCACCTCTAGTGCTGGAAAATCCTAGCCCATCATCGTGGAGTTCAAAAATTTCCTTCTCAGTTTCATCAAAATCCACATTCCTTGGGATTTCGAATCGTTTGCCAACTATTTAATGGAAGTACAGAAACACTTTAGGATTGGAATTGGGTGAAATTCTTTATGGGTGTTATTAGTGGAGGGAAAGTAGATGCGGTGTTATTGGTG
>Ga0325410_1006727_pt1 | contig 12608 bp, 9 predicted proteins | sample PopdelMetagenome_16_FD_206182 | JGI IMG/M metagenome (GOLD analysis project Ga0325410, IMG submission 206182) | Populus deltoides microbial communities from Bellville, Georgia, United States - Xylem-PdIQD-R3 | ecosystem: Host-associated > Plants > Phyllosphere > Stem > Wood/Secondary xylem... | reverse complement strand
AGAACCGTGAGATTTATTCTTCCTTTTATTTTCAGTTTATGTTATGAATGAGTATCATTGTTTTCCTATGCATATTTCCTATGATTGTTGTTGATGATTGCTAGAGCGGACTCTAAGTTATTGTTGTAAACAATCTATTGCTAAGTTTAATATCAAAACCGGAGTTGTGATATATGAACTTGTGAAGCAACTAAGCTTGATAATTGTGGCGAAACTACGTTATTGAACTTAGGGAGAACATTTGAACAAAGTGACACAAGCTGCGGACAGCTTGTATGTTAATCTTGATGAAATTATCTAGTTCTTAAAGCTACCATTAAATTGAATCATTAGTGCGGACACTTTGATTGTTTGTTGGTTAGGATTAGTTATACGGCGGATCCGTTAATTAATCAACGTTAAGAAAAGATAAAATTTCAGAACATAAACTGCAATTTTCATTTCAAGGATCGGTTCTAATTTTCGTTGGTGGATGTGTGCTTGCGACCAAGGTTTGTTTTCTTGATAAGTTTCAGTTTTAATTGATTTTGTTTGCTAGTTTAATTGCTGCCATAGTTTAGATAATCACAAACCAAATCCCCCCAATTACATAACGTACAACATAAAAATCTAACTTGAAACTTCCTCGTGGGATCGACCCCTTGCTTGCTCTATACTATCTTGTGTGTTGTATTTGAAGCTAGGGTAATTAATTTGTGCGACCGCGACATCGCAACAATAAAATGCTTCATAGTTTTTTGGGCTATATTTTGGGGTACATATGCCTTGTTCAACACTATTTGTAATGCATTGTGGTGGGGCTCGTAAATTAGGATAAGAGACATTAGAAATATCCTGGTAGGGATTTTCTTCAGTTGCTCTACCACATTATACTCATAATGCTTCATCGGCTTTAGGAATTCAGCAGCTTCCTCCTTACTCACGGGTTTGTTTATTTCCATATCTTTAATGGCATCTACAACCTCTTTGTATTTGGCTTTTTGTTGTCTTTCTAGTTTTTCAAGTGTAAAACACCTATCACTTTAAGTTAATCATCAATCTCGATCTAAAACACAAGAGTAGAACCCTCAATTTTGGGAGAATTTCTATAATTATAAGGTAATATATTATAATTCTCATTATAGGTAACAACAGGCATTGTCAGGACGAGCTTTAGTGGATTGCTCTCGGTGTGTTGAAGCCTACACATCTCTATTCTTTTCCCTGGGAAACTTATCATGTATACGACATCATCCTTTTCCTCCTTCTCTATTTGTAATAGACCACAAGTCATCATTTGTATCACTTTCTAGTGAAACTCTTCACATTCATCGATGTTATGTCCTCTTGCTATGTAAAACCTACAAAAATTATCACTCTTTTTTTAACCTGATTCATTTTTTGTTAGCAAACGCTCAGTTTGCACTAACATGTCATACAACCTATATATGGTTACCCTTAAAACCTTCTTTTTCTTTCTTCCAAACTCTACGACTTTTACTCCCTCGCTATTGGAAGCTTGATTAGATAGGGGGTTGGAATTGATGTTAGGGGTATCTTCAAAGGTTATCCATCTTATTTTGAATAATTGCAAGAGCTTCCTCTTAAATACTGATCAATTATCAATATTATGGCCAGGGTTTCTGGCATGGTACTCACATGTTAGATCTAATCTGTACCAATTTAAGAAGGGAGGCTTTAGTGGTGGAAATGGAAGATGGGTTGTATGACCTATGCTTATCAATTTTGCATACATTTCTCTCAAGGGTATAGGTAGAGGTTGGAGTTGTTGGTTTTTCTAGTAGGCTCTTTTTATGTTGTTTTCGACTTGGTTTTCTAGCAAGTTAGTGGGCTGGTTTACCAGAAGAGACTTAGCAAAGTTAATACTAGAAATTTGAGAAGGTGGCGTTTGGTAGCTTTGACATTAGTAATTTTGGGTTTGGTAATTCTTTTTACCCTTATATCCTCCTTCCTCATTACTCACCTTAACATCCTTTTTTTCTTCTAATAAACCCCTTCTTCCTAATAGGTTTTGATATTTACCAGCTTTTATCCATTGTACTATTCTCTTAGCAATAACAATAACTCTTATCCCATCAGATGCTTATAACATAGGGACTTGAAAGTATTGGCGAATAAAGTCACAATCTCTTTCTCCAACAAAGGTGGTTGTACATGCATTGCCTTATTTTTTCCACATATGAGCGTACTCCCATATGGTTTCCTTGTTGCTCTTCTCCATCACCATCAAGCTAGTCTGATCCGAATCGATGTCAATATTGAAGTTGTATTGTTTTAATAATGCATTAGCAAGATCACTCCATTTCTTTACCTTTGTGTTATCCAAGGTCATATACTAGCTTAATGCAGAACTAATCAAGTTGTCTTAAAAGAAATGGATAAACAACTTCTCGTCATGTATGCTTTTTACTATTTTGTTGCAATATGACCTTAAGTGTGTATTAAGTCATTTAAGTCCCATATACTCGATAAATTTTGGCACCCTAAACTCCTTGGGCACAACTACATTTGGTACCAAGCATATCTCAGTTGCTCTAATCGGGTTAAAGACGTCAAATCCCTCAACAAACCTCAATCTTTTCTTACAGGCAACTCACTTATCTTGTTTGGGATGATTGGAGGATTTAACCTCATTGAATTCCTCCATTGTAGATCTATTATGGATGTCACTTGAGTAGGCGTCATTGGGCAAATCATTAGAATGCTCGTTGTTCCTTGTGGTCTAGTAACAGGATTTGCTCCCAAGTTTTGTGAGTCGAGGATAACTGGAGCTATTAGTGGCGGTAACATGGTTGACTATTGACTGGATGTCCCTTCCTCAGACTATGCTCGTAGGAGTTGCTTGAGTAAGCTAGCCATATAAGCCATATTATTCTTTAACGTCTTCCAGCTCTTTTTGGTAGTAGGCTTTAAGGTGAGCCCTCTCTTTGTTCTTCATTCTTTTATGAAGCTTAGTATTGTAGGCTATAGCAGAGGAACCTATATTTTGAGTACCTTTCATGCACATACCATAATTCATAAATGCATATGGATTTAAGATTATGCATGGTGACGTATGTTGGATACGGATTAGTTATACCCCGAGCTGATATATGGCTATCATTCTTGTATAAATGGGTAAGGTTCTGATCCTTTCATAGTTTTCGAGATAATTTAGTCTGAGTCAATACTTAATAAGAATATACTCATCACAAAGAAATATTGCTCAAAATATTAGGTCTAAACCCTTTTCATTAATACTTGATGAAAACTTTTACATTTGAAAGTTAGTTTACTCATCATCATCATTTATAGGGAGAAATGCAAAACCTTTGTTTTCTATGTCCCTAAGAAAATCATTGGTCTTAATCGTGCTTTGTTGATATCGATGGACATCCCTTCTAACCTACCATGCATTGTGGTGGATTCTTTTGGTATAGATAGAGGCTCGATAACTCTGTTCATCCATGTTTCTCTTCTTGTCCAAGAGTAACATGTTATTCCTATTTAGTTGATTGTTGTTGGTGTCAATCATCCGGTTATGGCACTCAAGCAGTTTATTTTTTCTTCCAAATGTTTTGCCTTGGCCTTTTCTTTGTTGAACTTTTTTAGTAGGTTGATCTCATTTCTCATATTATCCAAATCATTTTTGAAAACCTTGACAACTTTTCCTTTGGCTTTTGCTTCAGCCAACTCACTTTCTAGCGTCACATGTTTCTTGTATAGCCTTTCATAGTACTCAATCTCGCTTTCTAACTCTGCTTAGGTCCTTGAAGACATATCAACCCTTTCTTGGCAATCATTGAAATTGGTTTTCAAAGCCTCTAGCTTAATACTAGTTTGCATCTAATATGTTTCTAATTCTCCTCGCTCTTCTTTGCCTTGGTTTATAGCCATCTTTTCCTTTTTTAGTTGCTTTTTAATGATATAATTTTCTTGTCTTTTTCCTCTAGTTGTTGCTCTACAAACTTTCTCAATTTTCTTTTGTGAGGAGTTGCTCCTCGAGGGATATCCTAAGGGCTTTACTAGTGCCCACCTTCATTTAGTGCTTTTCCAGTTGTTCTCTCAACTCTTTCTCATTGTTAATCCTCTTTCTTTTAGTTGATTCAACAGCTTACAAAGTTTCGCCTTTAAATCCAAGAGTTATGGGATGCTGACTAATTATATATTTATCCACTTTGGATACTTTTCACTAGTGCCTGGATCTCTTAAACCATCAGATTCTTTTTTAACCAATATCAGAAGCTTTTAGTCTTGCTTGATGTTCTCCACAACTTCCAAAGCAAGTTGGTATTTGAATAACTCAAAGAATTGGGATAACCTAGTTGTTCTCGGCACATGTTGTATGCCCCCAAGTTGCCTTACAACCAAAGCGAATGTGTAGCTGATTTATTCAGTCACTCCAATCAGAGGCACCCATCGTTTTTTCCCACAACTCATCAATCAATATGTTGCTCTTATCCACGGGACTTTTCACTTCACTTATCTTTATGAAATTGCTTACAATTTTATTTTTCATTTTTCCTCGCTTGGGTCATTTCACTCCTCTTATTTAACCATCTCTAATGGTTTTTTACCAAACCACCAAAAGTTGTTAAATATCGGCTTTTATATGGCTAATCAACCATATATACAACAGTTGTTCACAACATCTCATTAATCCCTCACCTACCTTTCTACAATGGTTGAGCGTCAAGATAGTTTCTACTAGTATTGCCATAATGGGATTTATCTGAGTGTTTTCATATGCAATAAAAGTTGTAGTCGTCTATAAACTGATTATTCCAGTGAGGTTCGTAAATAAGACCAACCCCGAAGATTTATAAAGCAAGTATTTTGTCCTTTTGTTCAACATATCTAGAGTCATTCTTCCTCCTTTCAAGTACCTTTTCAATCATCTTCCACTTCAGGGTACTAGTACTTTTCTTCGATATCTTATAGAGATTTGGAACTTTAATCAATTTGACCAATTTAGTTAGCACTTTGTCATGCCTTTGGTGGAAGTAGACTTTGTATAGATTTTGAGAAAATTCAATCAGTAAACCATACTCTTCCAAAGTATTTCTGAATTCTACATGGACACCTTTGTGATTTCCATTATCCTCTTATATTTCTTCAAAAACCCATACTTGTGGATGTTTTTCATACGTGAGATGAGCTTCTTCAAGTCATTTTCAGAGCAACTCATATTTTAATGGGTGGTAATTTACTATCATCTAGTCTCAGGCAATCCCCTTCTAATAGTTGTAAGAATTCAGAATCCAACCCATATTCAAAAAGGTTATCTCTTTAATGGTGGCCATTTTATCAACCCTAAATCCGGCAATTTAATATGCTTTTAGTGTTGAGCATGTCTTAATGCAATAGTGTTTAATTGTGGAACATATATCCTACAGGAAGGTTCTATGTCTTTTTATGTGAGATATTGAAGTAAGCATTATCTAGTCTCAAAAGAGTCTCTTGTTCTCCCGATGATTACCCTCGTAAAGGTAATATGAGGGCTTAATAGGTGGTGGGATGATATATATATCAATTACTACCAGTCCAAGCACTTAGCAAAAAGTCTGATAGTTTCACGAACTTAAACCTTGATTGAAAATCATAGGATAAGTCGTTATTGTTCCATCTAACCTAATATTTCTGTAAGTGTTCATTCTAAAGCGATTTATCACAAATAGACTAGTGATGCATGAAGACATTGACTAATTATTGAAGCAAATAACATGTTATTGTTGCAAATAAACCTTAGATTATTGACTAATCAAGTTGCCTAAAGGGTTATGTGCAAAGAATTGAACTAAAATTGTTTAAATCATAGGGCTAAGGCAATGTTCTTCTCAAAAACACAAAGAACACTACCTAGCAAACCTGGAAATAAAGATCAAGTCGCCAAACCTAGAAAATGGCTTTTTATGCCTCTAAAACATGCTTCTTTAGTTCCAACAAACCACATTACCATAATCAAGCATATATGAATAAAAAGAACTAATAAACAACATCAAAATCATGCATGAGATACCAAATCCAAAAACTATCAACTTAAAACAGTCTACATGTTCATACAATATGGATTCAAAATTGGTTTTTTAAACTCATTTTGGTCATGAACAAACCTAGCAAATCAAGGATAAATATCATCAACAAACCTAGCAAACCTAGCACTTTAAGGGCTACATCGGAGCAACTCTGATGTAAACATCATCGGAGACCACTAACCCGATCAGTCTAAAATCAAAAAATACAATGATGGCTAATCCGGAACAAGATGTTGTTAAGTACTCTGAAGAAAATATGATATAAATATTTAATGAGAGTAGTTGATCTTTATAGAGAGGGTGTTTTTCAATTAAATGGTGGTGTTTATAGTCCTAGAGGTGGTCGCAAATACCACATTCATTCGCCTAAAAATACCAACTCAACAACCAAAATTGCAAAAGAAGAAGATTAACGGTGGTTGAATGACACGTTGTTTAGGCTAAACCTTAGAAATTAGGGTTTTAAATTTGGGATTTGAAAATTTTCACTTTAGTCCTTATTCTTCCAATTGATTATAATTACACCTATAATAGTCTCACAGACTCTTAATTTCATCCAATTTCACCCCTGTCAAACCCAATCATTAGCCCCAAAGTTCAGCTCCATTTTCATCTTGGTTCTTGGTTTTTAATTTGTGCACTTGGACCTTTAATTGACCATCAAACATTAAATTTTCTTTAATTTGGCCCTTGATTTGGTCAATTTCAACCCTCCTACAATCACACATGTTTTTCAGTTTGATCTTTGGTTTTGGATTTCTTCAATGAAGTCCCTAATTGCCTATCAAGCTTTAATATTTATGCAATTAAGCCTATTGTTTGATCAAATTAACTCTTTAAAATTGCAATTCGACCGCCAGTTTTAATTTCTTTCAATTAAAGCCTAAATTGACTTCAAAAATCAATTTCTCTTACAATTAAGTCCTCAATAAAATTAATGAAGTCTTCCAAAATTCTCATATAGTCCTTACCTATCCGAATTTATATTTCTTTACCCCAAATAAAAGTATTTTCACCAATGAGACCTTTTTTCAATCAAAATTGGGTTGCTAATTTTGCCAAAATTATATGTTTTGGTCCTCCAACTTTTCCACTTGTTACTTTGATCATTCACCATTAACATGGGCAATCTTCTAAGCTTTCTTCATGTATATACTCTTGTATTTTGGATTTCTTTTCCTATTTTTTTCCTTTTATTTTCTTAATTTTTTTTAGGGTCAAAAGTGGATAACAACATGTCTAATGGGTGAGAAACATTTTACCTAAACAGAATAAGCTAAAAAAGAACTTTTGTGCTTCTAAATTCATGGTGGAACAATTTGACCTAAGTACCAGAAAATTTACATGTGTCCAAAGTTTTGCATGTTGTACTACTATGAAAATATAGGTTTTAACAAGTGCGAAACATGTGGGCATGCTCGGTATAAACCCAAAACTGACAGGAGAAGGACTCTTATCACATATAGAAAAATAAGATGCTTCCCAAACATTGCTAAGCTACAAAGGCTATTCATATCTTCAAAGAATGCTATGACATGACATTATTCACAAGATGCATTGAATATTAGAGTCATAATAAAGTTTGGAAGCAGTTTAATAGGGTGCATCCTTAATTTTCAACTGAATCATAAAACGTATGTCTTGGGTTATATACAAATGAATTTAATCCATTTGGGTCATTTGTTGCACCCTATTCTTGTTGGCTAGTGATACTCACATTTTATAACTTGCCACTATGGGTATGTATGAAGCCAAAGTTCATGTTTTTATCTATAATTATACCTAGTTCTAATAGTGTGGGTAGAAATATGATGTTTTTCTTTGATTGTTGATTTGATGAATTGAATCATTGTGGTCATTTGAGACTTAGATGTATGATGTCTCACGGAAAAAAATCAGATGAAAAAAGCTTTGATGTGCATTATAATTATTTTCCTATGTATGAGATGGTTTCTAGTTAGAGCATGCATGAAAAGTTAGTATGTTCATACTGTATGGAAAATAACAAGGTCTTCACCTTAACAAATGGTAATAAAACATCTTTTTTATTATCATCGGAGGTTCTTGGCAACCAGTCATAAGTACAAAAGGAACAAAAATGACTTTTTTGTAGGTAGAGTTGAAAGGGATATTGCACCTCTAATACCGTCAGGTGAAGACATGTATCATGTGGTCTCGTATTATAAGGGCGTTGTGTTTGATTTTCAATCCGATAAGTAGAAGTTTCTTGGTTTTTGTGTGTTCTATAAATGGGTAAAGCAAAGTATTTTTTAGGAGCTTTCTTATTAGAAGACTAATCTCCCCTGTCATAATTTGGATGTCATGCATATAAAAAAAGAATATGTTTGAAAATATTTTTAACATGATGATGGACACGAAAGGGAATACAAAGGAAAACATGAAGGATAGTGTAATAACTTGCCTTTTATAGTAAAAAACAATTACAATTTTTTTTTGTTAGGTTCTCGACGTTCATCACAATATCATTCCAGAATTTGATAAATAGGCCTTACTCATTAACAAGGCACAATCCATGTAGAGTAATGTAAATCAACAATTCATATAGAGTGGTTATTACACGTACTCATAACATAATATTTACATATTCACAAGTCTACATTATATTATATGTACATATTCATAGGTTTGTATTCTTATTCTAATAATACTATCATTATGAGTTTAAACAAAAGTTTTGAATGATAGTTTATACATTTAATACTTTTGTTCATATAAAATACATCGTAATCTAGCATGCGACTACTTGGTTATTTGCAAAAGTATGGTCCCATGAAATGGGATTCCTAGGCATATCATTGGTGTGACATCCCTACTGCAGTACAAATATTTATAAGAATTACAAATAATTTATGATAAGAAAATAAATAGTTATAAGGAAACATTATCGTTACTTTTCATTTATAATGTAATAATCATATTTCTTTCATATACTTGATACATACACAACTCGGTATGCATGAACACATCAATTTCTGAAACTAAATTATAACTTTCAAATATGGCCATCCAATACGAATATCATTAGCTAAAACTAACTTTCAAACATAACCGACCATCCATCTTAAAAGCTACTAGCCGAAACTACTCATTGAACACAACCGGTCATCCATCTTAGATGGCATTAGCCAAAGCTAATCATTACACATAATCGGCCATCCGTTTACATGCCATTAGCCGAAGTCAATCATTAATTCATTTCGGCCATCCACTTAGGATGCCATTAGTCGAAACTAATCATCAAAGCATCTCGGCCATCCATTTAGGATGTTATTAGTCGATACTAATCATCAAACACAAACAATCAATTCATAGAGGGCTTGGTATTTATTAACACATTATTATATCATTCGTAATGAAAACATTTCAGAATTTAATGTTATGTGAGAAGAAGTTGGAAACCACCTACCTGTTCCTCCTGTGGGGTGTCCTCATCTAGTCGAAGGTTCGATCCTGGTCATACCACCTGATACATCACATGGTCATAAATTAGCACATTTACATTTGGCAATCACATGACTTACCATCATACATATTTCAACTAGCTAAAGATGCAAATTTAGCTTGAAGGTCATGATCTTCCCTAAAATTGCACATGCCTCCACTAGTTATATGAGGCTGAGTTTTACTAGATGAGGACACCCCTATAGTGTCCCAAATTTGAGCATTTTCAGCTAACAAGTTTAAGTATTCCATTTCTTCACCAGGATCTTTATCTTCAAAAAACATTGCACATCAATTATACCATTTGTTATCTTTAGGTGTTAAACCTTTATAGAAGTGTGAAACTAATCTCCATATTTCAAAATCATGGTGAGGATATGTATTAAACAAGTCTTTATACTTATCTCAACACTGGTAAAACGTTTTTCTTGATTTTTGAGTAAAGGTGGTGATTTGTCTTTTGAAAGAGTTTGTTCGATTAAAAGAAAAAAACTTCTTTAAAAACTTTTGTTGCATTTAATCCCAAGTACAAATAAATCTTGACCTAAAATTTGTAGCCATGTTTTACCTTTATCTTTTAAGAAAAAAGAAAATAGCTTTAATTTGATAGTGTTCAAACTACAATTTAAGTCATTATACATGTTATAAACCTCTTCACATTCGCTTAAATGCAATTATAGATTTTCTAGATGTAAGCCATGAAAAGTTGGTAAAAGTTAAATAATACTTGGTTTAAAATTGAAGTGAGATGTATCATGAGAGGAAACTATACATGATGGTGCATTTGTTCTTATTGGATTCATGTGACCTCTAAGTGTTCTAAGACAATTATTATCATTATGAAGTGACTGGTTATCTTTTTCAACCATGTTTTTTAAAGAAGATGAAAGTTTCTTAGAAAGTCTACCATTTAATATGCATGACCAAACTCTCATGCAAGTGTAGAAAAAAAAAAGAAGAAGAAAAAAATAAATTAGATAAAATAAAAGATATAAGAAAAAAAATTATAGTTTGTACAGTAACTTACCTCCCTAGCAACAGCGCCCAAAAATTGACATGATAAAATGATTGATGTCTTCTTCCAAGTATAGGAGTGTCAAAGTAATAAATAATTCGGCTAGAGTAATGTCAATCCATAGGGAGGTTAAGGATACAGAACCATAGATAATAATAATAATAATAATAATAAAAAACAGAGTTTAAGGGAATTTTGAGATGTGATATTAATGTAAAGATTAAACAAAGATAAAACAATTGTTAGGATTAGAGGATCCACTAATGGTATTTAAAATAAGTATAGTCCAAACTTTTTTTATTACTCAACTAGAAACCACAAATAAAAGAGGTTCCAATCGAATAATTTATCATTGATGGCTCATTTTAAGTTATTAACATGGTCACGTTAATAATCTTATTTAAGTAACATCAATTCTTGTAAATATTATCAAGTATTCATGGCGCTAACTTATGTCAATAACAAATTGAGTTTCTTTAATAGCACAGGTGCCAGTTATCCATAAGTAGGCTATGAAAGAATCAAGTATTTGTTGAGCCAAGGGTTGTACACCATAAATCTAGACTCAACACTTAACAAATAGGGTATATATTAAGAATGAGTAAGATAACAATTATAAAATATGTTAATAGCAATTTTCTTGAATATAAACATTAAAGTCCATGTTGAGTTCGTACTATACTTATTCTTACACCATTACTGTAACATTTTCACATTGGAGAAAATAAACTTAACTAAACATAATGAAGAAGAAAAACATAAATAAACAAGATAAGAACATAGCTATGATATAAATTAACTAAGTATACTAAAGAAAATGATAAGCATAAACAAGATATTAATGAGAATATAACATGAAATAAAACTTGAACATTACAAAAATACGAAGAAAGAAAGTAAGAGAAAGATCTTGATATGAAAACTAAGATGCCTAAATGAATGGCAAATGCCTCTTTGTAATCAAGTTACACTTGATTAATCATCTCATTTTAGTTCTGACAAATGGTTCTTATGTGTGTGACTCATTAGATTTCTTAATAAGTTGACCTAAATATAAATCATAATCCTAAATAAAATAGGATTAAATAAATTAAACAATTTAGTTTATTATCAATTCAATAATTGATTGATTTATATTTAAAGATCAAGTACAATGTCTAGCAACATGTCATAATCCCTCATATATTAGAAAAGTCATAAGTGATTTGATTTAACCTTTTAGTGACTAGTTTCTCGATGTAATTACTATCCATTCATCAAGAATGTCCCGATAACTCTTTTCAAGTCTCGTTTCATCTTGGCCAAGGATTTACAATCAATATTATTTTAGAACAAATGTAATATTTTTTTCTAATTTACCTAGGGTGATGAATCTTTACTCTTAATTACTCAAACACATTCATATAGTTTATGTTATACACAATATTTACTTGTTTGTTGCCCTTGATTAGGACAACATATGGTCAGAATTAAAGCATAATATTTTATATATAAGATAACTTAGTGATCTCAAATCTAAAAATTACTTACACAACTATCACGTGAGTTTTTCCATAGATAAAAGTGATCTCTCTATATGAAATTCTTATGTGGGTCAGTTCAGTGTACATGTCATCTGACAAACACCTACATGTTAGTTTCATGTATCTTTCATACCTCAAATTATAAGAACAATCTTTTGCTTTAATAAATGAAAGAACATAATATATTTCAGTTTCAATAACTCTAATTAATGTTTGTTCTTAATATACCAAAAACATTTAAGAACAATGCTTTGATGCAATAAGAATCTCATAATTATAACAACTTTATAATTTCTTTTGCAAAATATTTATATCTCATATGTTTTATTTTACTCTAAATTTATTAATAAATTATAAAATTGAAAAACATTTATTAATAATAAATATATTTTATACAAATAAAACCAAATGATTAATCAAAAAGTATTTTCATATTGAAACAATGCATCAAAAAACATGATATCTGGATTTCACAGGCCACCCTTGGTTGATTGGCTTTGACCCATGTCTGCGTTGTTGTGCACGCAGTGGGTGCATATCAGGTGCTTAATGTATCCTTACTACTATACGGAGTAGAATTACACTGAACAATCA
>Ga0325410_1006726_pt1 | contig 12610 bp, 9 predicted proteins | sample PopdelMetagenome_16_FD_206182 | JGI IMG/M metagenome (GOLD analysis project Ga0325410, IMG submission 206182) | Populus deltoides microbial communities from Bellville, Georgia, United States - Xylem-PdIQD-R3 | ecosystem: Host-associated > Plants > Phyllosphere > Stem > Wood/Secondary xylem... | reverse complement strand
CAATCCTTCATAGAAATATTGAATGAGCAGCTGATCGGGTATTTGATGATGAGGACATTGAATGCAGAGTTGCTCAAATCTTTCCCAATATTCGGAGAGTGTCTCTCCATGAGATTGCCGAATCCCACATATTTCTTTCCTTATGTTGGCAACTCGAGATGCTGAGAAATACTTCTCAAGGAAAATCTTCTTCATAGCACTCCAAGTTCCAATAGATCCTGGGAGAATAGAGAAAAGCCATGCCTTTGCTGCCCCCTTCAAAGAGAAAGGGATAACTTTCAACTTAACTTGTTCTTCATCAACTCCATTCGGTTTCATGCCAACACAAACCATATGGAACTCCTTGAGATAAGTATGAGGATCTTCTCCTGCAAGATCATTAAATGTTGGTAACAAATGTATAAAACCAGATTTGAGCTCAAAGTTTACATTATTGTCAATGTTTATGCACAATGGTTGATTTTCCACGTTAGGAGCAGCAAGCTCCTTGAATGTTTGTTGTCATACAATAGCCATGGTATTGAGGTAAGCTTCCTTTCTTAACCTGCATAAAGTGCTTTCTATTTCAAGATCAACCTGCACTTGAATTTTATTAGTAGAACAGGTAATAGGCATAAATTGCTAAGAAAACTCAAAAGAAAGCAACCACACAAGAGATCGAAAACAATGCAAATTGTGCGAAAATCCTACGGTAGAAAACTAAAACTGCCTAAAAACACTAGAAAATAGCGGAATTTGGCCTCAGTAGAGTGGGGCTAGTGGTGTACCACTAGTCCTGTTTAGAACGTCGTTTCCCTTCAGGAAACAAAAGGCCAATACCTAATCCCACCAAAAACTCTATTTTGAACAGTACCGCTGCCACAAGTGAACAGTACCATCGCAAGCAAAAATTCTGTTTCTCTCTGTTTTTTTTGGGAAAACAGCAAATAAAAATAACAATACAAGCACAAGAATCAACTAAAATTACCTCCCTAGCAACGGCGCCAAAATTTGTTGCGATGTCGAGGTCGCACAAATTAATTACCCTAGCTTCAAACACAACACACAAGATAGTATAGAGCAAGCAAGGGGTCGATCCCACGAGAAAGTTTCAAGTCAGATTTTTATGTTGTACGTTATGTAATTGGGAGCGTTTGGTTTGTGATTTTCTAAACTATGGCAGCAATTAAACTAGAAAGCAAAATCAATTAAAATCGAAACTTATCAAGAAAACAAATCTTAGTCGCAAGCACACATCCACCAACGGAAATTAGAACCGATCCTTGAAACGAAAATTGTAGTTTATGTTCTGAAATTTTATCTTTTCTTAACGTTGATTAATTAACGGATCCACCGTATAACTAATCCTAACCAACGAAAAATCAAAGTGTCCGCACCAATGATTCAATTTAATGGTAGCTTTAAGAACTAGATAATTTCATCAAGATTAACATACAAGCTGTCCGCAGCTTGTGTCACTTTGTTCAAATGTTCTCCCTAAGTTCAATAACATAGTTCCGCTCTAGTAATCATCAACAACAATCATAGGAAATATGCATAGGAAAACAATCATACTCATTCATAACATAAACTGAAAATAAAAGGAAGAATAAATCTCACGGTTCTTGAAATCCGAAGGTTGTTGTGTCCTTGCAACCAAGAAAAGAGCTTAGCCTTGCATAACTATTGAACAACTACTTCTAAAGAATGAAAGGAGCATGATTTTTTAGGTTTGTAGAGGAGAGAATTTGTGTTTATTATCTGCTGGCTGCTGCCTCCTTCTGCTCTCCCTCTTTTCTGCTGGCTGCTGCCTCTTCTCTCTTTCTTTTTATATGCTAAGAAACCCTAGTATCTATTTTACAAAATAGTCCTTCCTTAAGGTGGCAGTTTACATTCAAGTACTTCAATAACCATTTTCCCTAAAAAAGAAGAAATAGCCTTGCATGAAATCTTCAAGCTCTGACTTAGAGGAGCTAAATTGCTGATATTAAAATTTGGATGTCAGTTAAGATGCTTCGGAATGTAATTTGGACTCGTTTCTTCACGAAACCTGTTTGCTGGCAGAATTCAGTTATCATCTTTGAAAAATCATATCTCCCTCATATGACATCTTTTTTGGCTGACATTTGGAGCGTGGATGGCTCTTTGAATTAGGAATCCAAGAAAATTGATTTTGCATCAATTGGACTTCTGTAGCTCCAGATATTAAATTTTGAATGCCCAAAGGTCAACACTGGCAGAATGCGAGATTTGACTTTGTAGGATGTGATTTCCATATCTTTCTCTTTTTATTTTTCTTGCATTACATTTCCAGAAAGGTATAGATGTTAGCTTTTTAGTGCCACTGGAATCACTTCATTTCGAACTCTAGAACTCACGCTCTGCACAAAACATCGACTAAACGTCAAATCTGCCAATTACCTCCAATTTACTCCCTTTTGCATCTTTCATCCAAAAGTACCTTCAAAACATAAAATAAAGAATATCAAAACATTTTATATATAAAACATGGACAAAACATTAGGTAGATGTGGGTGAAACTATCGAATAATATGGTTTCATCATCCCATTTTTAAGAACAAACCTTCCATGTTGTCCTTGTAGTCTATAATACACAAATCTGTTGTCATCAAAGTTTGTTTGACTTTTTTTTTGGGAAACATTTTGAACATTTTCTATGCTTCATGCATTTACTGTTTGGATTTGCGACACCGCGTGCATCATAAAACATGAACTGCGTCATAACATGTTGGATCCATGTCCTTGTCAGGTATCTCAGCAGAACAATTGAATCAACATCTTGAGATGAATGGCATTTAAAATCATAACCAAGCCAAATTAGCAGATGACAGTGTGAAAGGCCCCTCTTCTAAAACTCAACAGCAAAAATATCTGGCAAGAAAGTGTTGGAGTTGTTTTTTTTAGATTATCATGACATTAAATAAACATGTGGAAAGTCTTTTAGTTTTAAAAAGAAGCATTTGACAATACTTGCAATTGTACACCCAAATGGTTTTCATGATTTTATATAGGATAACATATCAATAAATTTGGCACAAAAAATTTGTGTCACTATGTCAAGCTTATCCTCTTGCTTGTAAGACCTTTCTTTGTATAGTTCTCTTCGAATCTCTGGCCAATTTGCATTGCAAGTAAACGTAATGAAAAGATCAGGATTTTTGTAAGCCCTACATATAGCTATGACATGTTGGTAGTTGTTAATCATATACCGAGGGCTCGCAGTTAAAAAAAAAAAAGAACAACACCCTCAACATCCCCTTTAAGAACAACTTCATGAATTCCTTTATAAACTTCAGTTCTAAGATCTTTTTTATTAGCTCTAATGTAATCAAGCCTATCTTTCTCAACATTATCAAACGCGTCAACCACAAACTGCTAGTACAATTGACCACCCTTGATGACAGTGTTCTCAAATCCTTCCCTCTCGTTTATTAGATAAGCATAATAAGCTCTCATTGGAACCCTTTGGCATTTCCGTAAAGTTTTGTGCTCGTTATTTGCAAGCATGATGTTGCATCGATAGTCATCTTCGCCATAAGGAAATAAAAAAAGGTTACTGAAGAGCCATAAACTTTGGATGTAACTTTGATATCCTCTACAAAGAATCAGAATAACTTTGAATAACAATGTCACGTTCAGAATAGAAACTCCCAATATCCCCAACAATCAAGCCATTAATATTATTTGACGATGGTTCATCATATTGCCATGAGTCAGTGTCTCTCTTGCCAAGTAAGCTTAGTGTGTAGTTTGGACTCCTATCATTTGCCAGCCTTTGCTTTGCACTCCAAAAGAGCTTAACTACGTCATTTGTTTCATCAAGCATTTTTATTAGTCCATGAACTACATCTTCATTCAAATCCGAAGCTGAATTTCCTCTTGTAAATGGTGTCAACTTGTTTTAGCTTCATCCCCAACATCATAAATGTAAAGTTATGCGAATTTTGGTGAATCATCACAGGAGGGTAGAAGCGAGCCCATTAAACGGTGGCAATCACCATTAATCTTAAAGACATGTGTCTGGTTGGTTATTAATAGTATGATCAACCTTGCACCCATGAAAAGGCTAGCATTGAATTGTAAGCTTGAATATTGGCTCAAAATTTCTTAGAAAACGTGCCATTGTCAGGGTTTAACAATTCATCAAGGAATTTAGGTGTATGTCTGTCACATGGCTAGCAAGGAAACTTTCCCGTTAAGATAACAACGTGAGAAAGCAGGTTAAGTTCTTAAGGACCATGCAAGGCGCTCTTGGACCTAGAAAAGAGCACCTCAGTGCCCACATGCAAATGTTTTATCACCAAAATCAACATATTCATCAGAAACTTATGAGAAATCATGAATTTGATGTGTTAATTGATTAGTACTTAAAAGTATATTCTCATTAAGATTTTATATCATCATATTGCACTTAAAGTATCATTAAATTCCCAAACTTAAGCATATTTTATAATAACAAGTTTGATAATATAAGATAGCTTTAATTTATGGTAAATGCTCATTTCGCGCAAACATATCTCATAATTCAAATAATTGATTGACGTGATTAACTATTGAAAGTGAAAGGACAAAGAAAGGGCTAAGCTTAAAGAAGAGATGCTAGTTTTTACTGGAACTCCATTCGGTTATTGGGTTATAACTAGAGCTGTAGACCTTGGATTTAGGTCTGGTTTATCTTAATATAAAGCTAAGACATAGGCCTAAAATATTCATGAGTCCAAGACTTAATTTCATCATTTTGGAGTTCAAATCTTAGCATCAAAAGAGAAGTCGGAATCTATCCTGCAATCTAGATATTGTTCAGTGTTCAGTCCATATATCAAGTTCTAGAAGTCCAAATGAGCTTATTTTTTTTTTGGTGGAAAACTGAGATAGATTCCTACAACTTTCATGCAGACCACTTTTCCAAATTCTGATCTTAGCAATGCCATTTTGTCCAAAACAAAATCCATACATAAACCACCAAGTCATTAATTAGCCACTAATTCAATAGTTAATTACCAAATGAATAGTTCTTTTTAGCCTACAAAATGAGGCATTTGCAATACATTTAGGCATTTTGGTTTTTAGATCAAGATTATTTTCTTGCTTTCTCTCTTTGCAATGTTCAAGTTTTAAATATCTTGTTTATGCTTTTCATTTCCTTTACTATACTTAGTTAACTTATATCATAATTGATACGGTTCAGCCTTGTGATATGACCCAAGTAAGGTCAGATTTGGATTTTGGAAGCGCAACAGTCCAAGTTTACGGCAACAGTTATAATTTTCAATCCGACCTTGGATTGAGCTAAACTTTTATGTGGACTCTCTAGACATGTTGTCCTACGATGGGTTACAATTTCAGGTCAATCGGAATTCGTTAAGGCACCACAATACTGGTCAATAGAGGCCGTATGAATTTTGTTATTTACTTCCATTCGACTTGTGAACTTCCTATTTGGTTAGGATTCTTTTCCTACAAGGATGTGGCAGCTGATTTTGGGAATTTCATAGTTCCACTAGGATCTTTAATGAGCTGCAGTATAATCTCCAAGTATGGCAAGGATTCATTAATGTTTCAGAATCCTTTTCTTATAAGGATTCCTTATTCATCCTAGCTACACAAGGAAACAAGGGCTAGTGATATTTAATGACACATTAGTTATTTGTATTATTTTCTTTTATGTTTGGGCTTAATTAAAACTTTGTTTTGAGCTAGGATCCAAGGCTTGTTTGGATTAGGTTATGGGCTTTTCAGTTTAGGGTTTTTGGGTTAGTTTTGTATGGGGGTCAATTCAGCCCACAAGGGCCATTAGGGTTACTTTTAAGAACTATTTAAACACATGTAACCTAAATTTTGGCAGCTTTGATGATAATTACTTCTGAATTTTTCAGTTTTAACGTGTGAGAGTGATTCTTGCATTCTTCAATTCTTGAACGAACTGAATCTGACTTATCGAAGATTAACTGGCTTCCTGGCGTCATTCTACTCAATCCAATAGTGTTGGTGCCTTGGGGCAGGTTTCCATTGTGTCACACTCCTATCAGACCTATTTCGGCTTTACGGGATCATATCTCAATCTTGATTGTGGGTTGCGTGACCACGTGATCACAAGGTTCGCATCAATAATCATGTTCTTATCTTATTTAGTCATGTTTCTCTTCTTCATAATGTTTAGCTAAGTTTATTATGCCAAGGTGAAAATGTTTCACTAATGGTGTTAGAATAAGTGTAATATAAATTCAACATGGACTTTAATGCTTATATTCAAGAAAGTTTGCTATTAACATGTCTTATCATTTTTATCTTATCAATTCTTAATACCTTGCTTGTTAAATAGTTAATCTAGATTTGTGTATAACACTTGGTACAATAACACTTGATCCTTCATAGTCTTCAGGCGACATCATTGTTATGAGAGGAATTTGATTTGTTGTTAACATAAGTTAGCATCATGAATACCTGACAATATTTAACGTATAGTGTTACTTAAATAAGATAATTAATATGATCATGTTAATAATTTATAATGAGCTATTAATGAAAAATCATCCGATTAATAAAAAGAGTGTATACTATACTTATTTGAAATACCATTAGTGGATCCTCTAACCTTGACAACTGTTTTATCATTGTTTAATCCTTACATCAATATCACATCACAAAACTCTCTTCAACTCCTTTTCTATTATTATTCTCTTCAAATATTTTTTCTTTATTTATATTTTATATAGTTGACCTCCTTGTGGATCGACCTTGGTTTTATCGGGTTATTTATTACTTTGACACTCCTGCACTTGAGAGAAGAAATCAATTATTTGGTCGTGTCAAGTTCTTGACGCTGTTGCCGGGGAGGTAAATTATCGTATAAATTATATATTTTATTTTATTTTTCTTTTCACTTTTATTGTTTGTCTAATTTTGTTTCTTTTTTCCTTTTCTTTTCTTCTGCACTTGCATGATAGTTTGGTCACGCACATTAAATTATGACTTTCTAGGAAATCTTCATCTTCATCTGAAAACATGGCCGAAGGAGATAACCAGTCACTTCATAATGAGAATAATCGTGTTAGAACAATTAGAGACCACATGAATCCAACAAGAACAAGTGCAGTATCATGTATAGTTTTCCCTCCTGATGCATCTCACTTCAATTTTAAGCCAGGCATTATTCAACTTTTACCTTCACAACAATTAGAGACCATATGAATCCAACAAGAACAAGTGCACCATCATGTATAGTTTTCCCTCCTGATGCATCTCACTTCAATTTTAAGCCATACATCATTCAACTTTTACCTAATTTTCATGGCTTAGATCTAGGAAATTCATACTTGCATTTGAGATAATTTAAAAAGGTTTGTAATACTTATAATGACTTAAATTGTAACATGAACATCATCAGATTAAAGCTTTTTCCTTTTTCATTAAAAGATAAAGCTAAAACATGGCTATAAAATCTTGGGTTAGGATCTATTCGTGCTTGAGATGAAATGCAACAACAGTTTTTGAAGAAGTTTTTTCCATCTCATAGAACAAACTCTGATACGAACCTCGTGATCACATGGTCACGCAACCCATACGCAAAGACACCAATTCCCAGAAAGCTAAGTAAATCAGGTTTGATAGGAGTGTGACATAAAGATAACTTGTACCTAGGCACCAGCACTATTGGAAACGGAGACACCCACCCAACGAATATTGATTCGTGAACGAGAAGTATAAGGATGACACCATGAAGACAGTTGTTCTTCGATAAGTCCTTTTCAGTCCTTTAGAAAACTAAGAAAGGGAGATTATCCCACCAACACACAATAAGTGCAGCAAAAAAGTTTATTGATCTGAAAATTGCATAACCTTACATGTTTTGTTATGCCTTTATTTATACTGACTCTAGACTTAAAGAAACCTTAATGGACCCCCCTTAGGTGGACATATATGAAGCTCACTTACAATTGACCCAAATAAGTAATAATAACCCCAAAAACTAAGAAGAAAATAATAAAAATAATAAAAATCCAAAAATTATCATCCTAAATATGGTAGAATCAGATTTGTCACTCTTAAGAATCCCTAAATAAACTAGGAAAAATCTAATTTGAAAAATTTGTGTTGCTGCCCACCTTTGATGTCCTTGATTAGCTTGGAGTTCCTTGTTTAACTTGGACAAATAAGAAAACAAATTTTCTCCTTTGTTGCTGATTGAATTACTTTCCTTCTTAAGTTAGGAAAAGCATTAAATAGTCCTCTCCCCTTTAGAAATAAGATATGGCCAACTTCCTTACTTAATTAGGAGAATAAATTGCTGACTTTTTATCCTTATAGCATTAAGAAACAACCAAGTCTAACAAGGCTGGTATTTTTCATTAAGTACCACCAGCCATTCTTTCCTTATATAGCTAGGATGAATAAGGAATCTTTATAAGAAAAGGATTTTGAAACATTAATGAATCCTTGCCACACTTGGAGATTATACTGCAGCTCATTAAAGATCTTTGTGGAACTAGAAAATTCCCAAAACTAGCTGCCACATCCTTGTAGGAAAAGAATCCTACTCAAATAAGAAGTCCACAAGTCAAATGAAAGTAAATAACAAAATTCGTACAACCTCTATTGACCAGTATTGCGGTGCCTTCCCAAACTCTGATTGACCTGAAATTTTAACCCATAGTAGGACAACATGTCTGCAAAGTCCATATAAAAGTTTAGCTCGATCCAAGGTTGGATTAAGAATTATGACTGTTGCCGTAAAACTGGACTGTTAAGCTTTTTACGCCAAAATCTGAATCTGACCTTACTTGGGTCGTATCACAAGGCTTAACCATATCACAATGATTGCCCAACTTTGCTTTCTTTTAAGGAATGTTTCCATGAACAAGTCAATGCTTTAAACAATTTTCAAAGGCCAAATTATAATCTATACTCACAAATATACAATCCTGGTTGGAGAAATCATCCAAATTTTAGTTGAAAGAGTGGTAACAATAGCGCACAAACTTCACAGCCACCATTTCAAGCCCACCATAATTTTCAAAATTCTCAAGGATATGCACTTCCTTATGCTCCCCTTCCTAGAAGAAATCTTGAGGAAACATTGCATGCATTCATTGAAAAGTAAGAGACAATCAACACTCAACATGCTTAAACCATAGCAGATTTGATAGATACTCTTGCAAAGTTCGCATCTGCTCTCAGTTTTCAGGCAAAAGGTAAGTTTACATTTCAACCACAATAAAATCCCAAAGGGCAATACAATTCAAGTGCAAGTAGCTCCGAAAACCAACACATAGATCAAGTCAAATCAGTCACTACTCTCCGCAGTGGTAAGGTTATTGAAAAACCTATTCTTGAACCTTGCGAGAAAGATGATGAGTTAATCTTTGATGGTAAGGAAAGGGTTGAACCTGAACATTGCAAAGAAAAGATTGATTCCCTACCAGGACTTCCATTTCCTCATGTTATGACTAAATAAAGGAAAGTCAATCACAATTCTGAAATCTTTGAAACTTTCAAACAGGTAAGGATAAATATACTTTTGTTGGATGGTATTAAATAGGTACCTTCTTATGCTAAATTTTTGAAAAACTTGTGCACCGTGAAGAGAAAACTGAATGTGAAAAAGAAAGCCTATTTAGCCAAACAAGTAAGTGTCATTCTTCAAAACAATAATGCTTTGAAATATAAAAACCCTGTTTTGTCCTACAATTTCATGCTTTATTGAAGAACATAAAATTGAAAAGGCTTTACTTGATCTTGGAGCTAGTGTGAATTTACTTCCATATTCAGTTTTTGAAAGTTTCAATCTAGGTAAGTGAAAACCAACTTCTGTAACTCTTTTACTTGCTGATAGATATGTAAAAGTGCCTAGAGGAATAGTTGAAGATGTGTTAGTATAAGCTGATAAATTCATTTATCCTGTGGATTTTATTGTCCTAGATACACAACCTATTGAAGCATGAAATTCAATTCCAGTTATTTTAGGACATTCATTTCTTACAACTTCTAATGCATTGATTAATTGTAGGAATAGACTGATGAAGTTATCTTTTAGAAACATGACATCAGAGATGAATGTTTTTAACATTTACAAGCAACCTGGAGATAATAATGATTTAGAGGAAGTAAACTTTATTGAAAAATTAGTTTATGATCAATTTGAAACAACTTCTAATAAAACTAAGTTTAATGAATTTGAAGATTTGCAAATGGTTTATTTTCAAGAAGAATCAAAGGAAAGTAGTTGTAGACCAAAAATTAAGGAATTGTCACCATGGTTAATGGAGTCCATACCTTCAAGTGTTCAACCACCAAAACCTGATTTGAAGTCGTTACCATTCAATCTTAAATACTCATTTTTTTGGAGAAAATAAAACTTTTCCGGTAATAATCTCTTACAAACTTAATGCACATCAACAAGGTAAGTTATACAGACTCTGAAAATGCACAAAAATGCATTAGGATGGACCATAGCTGACATAAAAGAAATAAGTCCTTTGACTTGCGCACACAGGATTTATTTGGAGAAAAATGCTAAACCCTTTAGAGAAATGCAACGAAGGCTTAACCCTAATATGGAAGAAGTAGTGAGGAATGAAGCCATTAAACTTCTAGATAATGGAATCATTTATCCTATTTCTGACAGCAAATGGGTAAGTCCTACCCAAGTTGTACCTAAAAAGTCTAGAGTCACTATGATAACAAATGAGAAAAATAAGTTAATTCCAACTAGGACTATAACTGGTTGGCGCATGTGCATTGACTATAGGAAACTTAATTCAATGACTAGAAAAAATCGTTTTCCTTTACCTTTCATGGATCAAATACTAGAAAGAGTTGCAGGTCATGAATTTTATTGTTTTTTAGATGACAATTCAGGTTACAACCAAATTGAAATTGCATTTGAAGATCAAGAGAAAACTACTTTCACATGTCCATTTGGGACTTTTACATATCGAATAATGTCTTTTAGATTATGTAATGCACCAGCCACATTTCATAGATGCATGCTTAGTATATTAAATGATATGGTTGAATGTTTTCTTGAGATTTTTATGGATGATTTTTCTATTTTTGGTGATTCATTTGATGATTGTTTAACTATGTTGGAAAAGGTTTTGAACAATTGTGAAGAGAAGCATCTTGTGCTGAATTGGGGAAAATGTCATTTTATGATAACAAACGGCATTGTACTTGGTCACATTGTTTCATTAATAAGAATTAAGGTTGACAAATCTAAAATGGAGTTAATTACCACCTTGCAAACACCAAAATTTGGTAAAGATGTTAGATCCAAAGTTTTAAGACCCGGCCCGGTCCAAGGCTCGGGTTCCGGGTTTTGGCCGGGTCGGCCGGGTCAATTCTTTTTAAAAAAATCAAAATGACGTCGTTTTAGTAAAAAAAAACAAAAAAAAAAACAAAAGTCAACGGGTTTGTCACCGGGTCTTGACCGGGTCTTGCCGGGTCAGCTGGGTCGCCGGGTCGACCCAGCGGGTCAGTCGGGTCACACCGGGTTTTTCCTTCCCCTGTTTTTTCGTCAACCCGGCCCGGTTCAGGCCCCGGGTCGGCCGGGTCCCAGGTCGGCCCGCCGGGCCGAGCCGGGTTTCAAAACTATGGTTAGATCATTCTTAGGACATGCTGGGTTTTATAGAAGGTTTATCAAATATTTTAGTGTAATATCTAAGTCATTGTGTAACCTTCTAACAAAGGATAATGTTTTTGAATGGATTGAACATTGTGATTCTGCCTTTGTTAAACTCAAGAACTTGCTTACTTCTGCTCCTATCATTCAACCTCTTGATTGGTGATTACCTTTTGAAATAATATGTGATCCTAGTGATTATGTCGTTGGTGCTGTTTTGGGACAGAAAAGATAAGAAACCTTATGTGATTTACTATGCAAGTAAAGTTTTAAATAGTGTTCAAATAAATTACATAACCACTGAAAAGTAATTACTTGCAGTAGTATTTGCATGTGAAAAATTTCGATCTTATATTATTGGCTCACCTGTTATTGTTTTTAGTAATCATACAACATTGAAATATCTTCTTTCTAAGAAGGATTCTAAGGCTACGTAAACCCCAGGAAAATGAGGTTGCATAAATTGCAAACTAACTAAATGGAAATAAAGTGAAGAAATTCATGCATAGGGTTAAATAAAATGGGAATTTGGAAATTTTTGAGATATAAATTTTCGAGCAAAATATTTCGAGACATTATAAATTAACTCGAAATGTTGAGGATTGGATAAAATTAAGGGAAATAATGTAAATTAAAAGTTCTGGGGTGGAGTTATAAGAAATGAAAAGAGGTATAACTTGATTATAAGAAGGAAAAAAAAATGTGGGGCCGAAGTACAAATAAGAGAAATTATAGAGTATAAATACTCATCTCCTCTCCAAAAATCTGCAGCAACCCAAAGGAAAGTGATGTGCATCATGGGAATTATAATCCATCTTGTAAAGCTAAAACTAATATGCAAGAGGATTCAGATGGTCCAATGACAAGAGCGAGAGCAAAACAACTACAAAGGGCCTTGACGACTCAAATTGGAATGATTGAAGCTGCATCGGAGTTAAAAATTAGCAATCAATTTGAAATTGGTTCAAGGATGTTTATTTGCCTACAATT
>Ga0325410_1006723_pt1 | contig 12612 bp, 13 predicted proteins | sample PopdelMetagenome_16_FD_206182 | JGI IMG/M metagenome (GOLD analysis project Ga0325410, IMG submission 206182) | Populus deltoides microbial communities from Bellville, Georgia, United States - Xylem-PdIQD-R3 | ecosystem: Host-associated > Plants > Phyllosphere > Stem > Wood/Secondary xylem... | reverse complement strand
ATATGTGGATTGCCCATTCTAGTTTATAGCTCTTTTGTCACTGCTTAAAGTGATTTTGAACTTGGAATTCATGCCATTCTTCAGGGCCTGGAAAGAACAGGCCAGTAAGTTGACACTTCTTCTTCTTCTTCCTCTTCTTCTTCTTCTTCTTGTATATATCTTGTTTATTGGAATACATTACAATTCCCTCATCACCCCCACTTAATGAGATGTTGTTGTTTTGCTTTGTTTATATAATACATTACTATTCCCTCATCACCCCCACTTAATGAGATGTTGTTGTTTTGCTTTGTTTATATCAGATTAGTTTGGTGCGTTGTCTTTCCAAAATATTGATTAGCTTTCTCTATCACAGGTGGTCCTGATTCTTGCCTAACTACCCTGTCCAAGGAGCTATTTAATACTGTCTAGGATTTATCATTTTGCATTTGCCATTTAATTTAATGTCACCTCACTGCAAATATATATATATATATCTGTGGCTGTCAGGATTGACAACGAAATCCTCTACATTATTTTGCATTCTACATGAATTATTGCACCTACGTATATTCATCATTTTGCATTAACTAAACAGGGATGAAAGTAATGGAAAATTACTCAAGAATCTAATCCTTGCTTAAATTAGCAAAAAAACTAAACAGGGATGACAGTAATGGAAAATTAAACAGCTAACATGAGCGTTGCATATGTAATACCCATGTCAACATATATATATTAGGGGAAAACAAAACCCTCAATACATAACCTATCAATAACAACAACCAATGAACCACACCACAAGCTAGCTGCTAATTCCTATGGTCCCTACACCATCATCAAGAGGGTAGGAGAAGTCGCATACAAACTAGACCTTCCATCTTCATCCACCATCCATCTCATTTTTCACGTATCTCTTATGAAAAGAATTGTGGGTAATCAAATGGCGCACCATAGTTTGCCTGACAATCCAAGAGAACCTCTGCTACAACCTCAAGTAATCATGGATCGCAGAATGGTCAAGAGAGGGGTACGAGTTGCTACACAGGTCTTAATCCACTAGAAAGGGCTATCGCCCGCATAAGCTATTGAGGGAAAGAATCCCGAATAATTAGATGATATGATGTAATCAATGGGATTGAATGTTTATCTCCTATAATAACTCCTAGAATATCTCCTAGTATAGTGGATCTAATTGTATATATATGTTGTACATATGCCGTTCTTGTTCATCACGAAATATACAAAGAATCAATTATATTTTCATTCTCTCTTTATGGTATCAGAGCTGTGGTTCTAAGAACCTAGAAATACCTCATGTCAGGTGACGAAGATCAAAGGTTCCTTGAACAAAACAGGAGCTCAATGTCTTTCAGGACCTCAGAAACATGGGAGAACTCCAACCATCCGCTCTTCCTCCATCACGCAGACCAACCAGGGGTCGTCCTCGTCTCACAAATGCTGATGGAAGATAATTACACAACATGGGTGCAGTCAATGAGCATGGCACTTACTATCAAAAACAAAAAGGAGTTTGTAGATGGAACCCTCAGGAGACTGACCCACAACTCTAATGAGCAACAACAATGGGACTGATGTGATATCCTTGTAAGAACATAGCTGCTTGGATCCATGTCGAAAGATATCTCAGGCAGTGTCATCCATTGCAAGGATGCAAGAGGTATATGGCTGGAATTGAAAGAAAGATTTTCTCAGACTAACACAGTTTCCTTGTTTCATATAGAAAATGTCATTCATGACTGTGAACAAGGCACAAACTCAGTCACAACATTTTTCACAAAACTCAAATGCCTATGGAATGAGAAGGATGCACTTAATTCCTTTCCTCCTTGCAATTGTGAGGTAGCCACCACGGTCAAAACCTTCCTGGAGACACAGAAGACCATGAAATTTTTAATAGGGCTCAACGAAAGCTATGCACAGACCCGAAGCAATATCATAAGTATAGATCCTCTTCCAAATCTGAACAAAGCTTATGCTATGGTTTTACGCCATGAGAAGCAGGCGGAAACCTTCACTGGAAAATTGAATACACCACCAGAAGCATCTACATTCATAATAAAGAAAGTGACCAGTGATTTTGCATCAACCAATAGAGAAATCAAATTTTGTGAAAAATGCAACATGAACAATCACAACACCAAGAATTGCAGAGCTCACCTCAAATGCACATATTGCAATGGAAAAGGTCATACCTATGATTATTGCCGAAGGAGAAGGAATGCTACTACAGGTGGACAAGGAAAGATCAAAGGCCAATCACGTAGCTCCTCAAAATCACAGCAAGGAAGATTTGCCAGAATTCCCTTTTTCACAAGAAGAATGCCATCAACTTCTCAACCAACTTTTAGCAAACACAAAGTCTGCATCAGCCAACCTAGTCAGTAACATTCCAAATTATGAGGAACTCTCAGGTAAATCACACCAATTTTCCCAAAGTGCTACAGAAATTAAATGGATACTAGATAGCGGTGCCAGTGATCACATTGTCTGTAGCCCAACTTTCCTTACATCATTTAAACCAGTCCATAATCGTTGGGTCAAACTTCCCAATGGCAGTTCCACCCCGGTCACCCATATTGGCACAGTAGCCTTCTCTGAACAATTTGTTCTTCATAAAGTGCTTTGCATCCCACTTTTCTATCTCAATTTAATTTCTATGAGCAAGCTGGCATTTGATTCATTCTATATTACCATTTTTCTCAGACAAGTTTGCTTTATACAGGACCTACGATCAGGGAAGATGATTGGGACGGGCACTGAGAAGGAGGGTCTTTACTGCCTCAATTTGTCATCGACAGCAACGTGCAATGTAGTATACATCAACACAGACAACTAGTGGCATCAAAGACTTGGTCACCCCTCAACTAAAATATCTTCATTATTTTCGTTTCTTGCCAATAAAGCATGTATTTCCAGAAATTGCTATATCTGTCCTTTAGCCAAACTCACTAGGCAGCCTTTTCCATTGAGCACTACACGTAGTGCATCATGTTTTGATTTAATTCACATTGATATTTAGGGTGGTTATTATGTTCCATCTTCCACTGATGCAAAATATTTTTTTACCATTGTTGATGATCATTCACGAAGCACATGGGTATATTTGATGAAACACAAATCTGAGGCACGAACTTTACTCATTCATTTTATTCAAATGGTTGCAAATCAGTTTAGCAAGAGTATTAAGGTCATACGTAGTGATAATGGCTCAGAATTTAAAATCCCTGAATTTTATTCATCTAAAGGCATTATTCATCAAACCAGTTGCGTCAACACACCACAACAAAATGGTGTGGCTGAGCGCAAACATAAACATTTGCTAAACGTTGCAAGAGCCCTACTTTTTCAAGCGACTCTTCCAAAACACTTTTGAGGGGATGCCATACTCACTGCCGCTTACTTGATCAATAGGACACCGACTCCAATCCTTAAAGGGAAAACACTATTTGAATGCCTTTTTCACACAAAACCAAGTTACTCTCATTTAAAGTTTTTTGGATGTCAATGTTTCGTGTCCACACACCCCACTCGTCCCAGCAAATTTGATCCTAGGGCTCATGAATGTGTTTTCATTGGGTATCCACATGGCTAGAAAAGGTATAAGCTTTACAATTTAACAACTAAAACCATTCTTGTTTCAAGAGATGTGATTTTCTTTGAGCATGTGTTTCCATTTCAACCAAGTCATGTTCCTACCTCCCGGTCTCATTCACCAAAACTCATCCCTTCAATTTCTCATACACCTTCCATGCATATCTCCATCCCTATCCTATATCCTCCAACTTCCCAATCTTCCGTTGTTCCTTACTCTCATCATACTATCCCATCACCAGATTTAATTTATAGCCAACCAACAGACAACAATCCCTCCATCCCTTCTGCCTACAATAACACACCTAACCCACCCCTTCCTCCCATCCCCTCACCCCTACCAACCCAACCGTTACCCCCAAACCCACGCCGATCTTCTCGAGCCACAAAACTTCCCACTGCATTGCAGGGCTTTCATATTGATGCAGCCCTCCCCTCATGCCCTGATCGATCAGACTCTTCGACCAAGGTCCTTTCTCCAGGTCAGGCTCATAGTCTTTCCAATGTTCTCTCTTATGCCAATCTTTCTTCCCCTTACAGAATATTTACTGCTAATATGACAATTCCTAGAGAGCCTCTCTCTTTTTCTCAGGCACTTCAGGACCCCAAATGGCGAGACGCCATGCAGCAAGAAGTCCAGGCACTTCATGCTAATAAGACTTGGAGTTTGGTTCCTCCCCCGGCTCACAAACGCCCCATTGGTTGTAAATGAGTTTTTAAAATCAAGTATAATCCCAACGGCACAATTGACCGTTACAAATCCAGGTTGGTAGCCAAGGGATGCAGTCAAGTTGAAGGGATTGATTACCGGGAAACTTTTGTGTCGGTTGCTAATCTCACCACAGTTCGCATCTTACTCAGTCTTGCAGCCATGCAGAATTGGCATCTTCATTAATTGGACGTCAATAATGTGTTTCTTAATAGAGACCTTGATAAAGACGTTTACATGCAGCTCCCTCCTAGCTTCAGACGAAAGGGGGAGCATCGAGTTTGCAAACTACACAAATCATTGTATGGCCTTAAGCAAGCTTCACAACAATGGTTTCTTAAACTTTCCTCAGCACTCAAATCAATTGGCTTCACACAATCATGGTCCGACTATTCCTTATTCGTTCAAAACCATCAAGGGATCTTCACAGCCTTGTTGATAGATGTCGATAATGTTATTCTAGCAGGGAACAATTTAGACGACATCACAAAGACCAAACGCTTCCTCTCCAGCCGTTTTAAGCTAAAGGATATGGGACAATTGAATTACTTCCTTGGGATAGAGGTAGCAAGATCTAAGCATGGGATTTCTTTATGCCAAAGGAAATATGCATTAGAAATTTTGGAAGACACAAGTTTTCTTGGTGCCAAGCCTTCACGTTTCCCAACTGAACAAAACATAACACTTACACAAGAAGATGGGGACTTACTAGAAGACGCCTCTCAATATCGGAGATTGGTTGGATGTCTTATTTACCTGACTATCACACGACCAGATCTTGCATACGCAGTTCATATACTTAGCCAGTTCATGGACAAACCCAGGCAGCCTCACTTAGAAGCAGCACACAAGGTATTGAGGTACATCAAACATGCACTTGGTCAAGGGATTCTTTTACCGTCCAAAGGGCCATTGGAATTGAGGGCATATTATGATGCAGACTGGGCTCGTTGTAAAGACACTAGAAGATCAACAACTGGCTATTGTATTTTCCTTGGACATGCTCCCATCTCATGGAAGACGAAGAAGCGAAGCACAGTGTCACGTTCAAGTGCCGAAGCTGAGTATCGTTCCATGGCCACTACGTGCTGTGAAATAATGTGGTTGCTATACATTTTAAAGGATTTGAATGTTAAGCATGAGCAGCTAGTTAAATTGTTCTGCGACAATAAGGCAGCAATACACATAGCCTCAAATCCTGTCTTTCATGAAAGAACCAAACATATAGAAATAGATTGCCATGTGGTGCAAGACAAAGTGCAAAAAGGATTGGTTAAACCAGAACATATAGGGACCAAGGAGCAACCAGCAGACATATTTATAAAGCCACTGAGTTCGAACCAGTTTGCCACATTACTAGGCAAGTTAGGAGTGATCAATATACACTCCAACTTAAGGGGGAGTATTGAGGGAAAAAATCCCGAATAATTAGATGATATGATGTAATCAATGGGATTGAATGTTTATCTCCTATAATAACTCCTAGAATATCTCCTAGTATAGTGGATCTAATTGTATATATATGTTGTACATATGTTGTTCTTGTTCATTACGAAATATACAGAGAATCAATTATATTTTCATTCTCTCTTTATAAGCAACATGGGAGTTCTTGGACGAAGTTCAGTTAAGGTTTCCAACTTTTAACCTTGAGGACAAGATGGTTCTGAAGGGAGGAAATTTGATACAAGAAGATTCAGGCTGAAGACTATAACGGAGGGAAAAGTCGTTGCAAATTGAATTTCAGTTACAACTACATGCAATACGCAAGTTCTATCTTTTAAATACGCACCTTTTATTAACTCTAAACAGAAGGGACGAGAACATTAGCTCACCTTCCATAATGCCTATATAAAGAGGTTGTTGTAACAAACGAAAACACACATAAAGAGTGTGGTGCATATTAACTACCCCTCATGAATATATCATCTCAAATCTTTAAGTTGTTTCATTCCAATATTGCGCCGCAATCCTTCAAACATTGTGGTTGGTAATGGTTTAGTGAACAAATCTGCTAGATTATCTTTCGAGCAAATTTGTTGAACATCAATGTCATCACACTTTAAAAGTCATTTGTGAAGAAGAATTTTGGTGAGATGTGCGTTGTCCTATCCCCTTTGATGTATCCCCTCTTTAATTAAGTTATGTATGCGGTATTGTCTTCATATAATATGATTGAAGTTCCTCTGCTAGAGGATAAACCACATGTTCCACAAATATGTTGAGTCATTGATCTCATCCATACATTCACGACCGGCTTCATGGATTGCAAGTATTTCAGCATGATTAGATGAAGTGGCAACTAATATTTTCTTTGTAGATCTCCACACATAAAGAGATAACCTGTTTAAGATAGACCTTTATGTGGATCAGATAAAAATCTTGAATCAGCATGCCCAACTCATTCATGACTGGCATCATTTGAATAAAATAAACTCATATTCGTATTTCCTTATAAATAATGAAAAATGTTTTTAATTTCATTCTAATGTCTCCAAGTGGGAGAAGAACTATATCTTGCTAGCAAGTTCACAGAGAATGTTATATCAGGTCGCGTATTATTAGCAAATACATTAGCACACCAATTGCTCTGCAGTATGGTACTTCAAAACTAAGTAATTCTTCGTTATCCTTATGAGGTCTAAAAGGGTCATTTTTCACATCAAGTGACCGAACAATAATTGGTGTACTCAATAGGTGTGCTTTATCCATATAAAATCTTTTAAAGACCTTCTCTGTATAAGTTGACTGATGAATGAGAATTTCATCTGCTAAATACTCAATTTGCAGGCCGAAAAAAAAATTATTTTTCCTAAATATTTTATCTCAAACTCTTTCTTTAAATAATTTATTATCTTTAATATCTCTTCATGAGTTCCAATAATATTTAAATCATCAACATACACAGTAATAATAACAAAATTAAATTCTGACTTCTTTATAAAAACGCATGGGCATAAAGGATCATTATTATACCCTTCTCTCAATAAATATTCACTAAGATAATTATACCACATGCGTCCTAATTGCTTTAACCCATATAAGGACCTTTGTAACTTAATTGATTAAGTTTTTTGGGGATTTGAATTATATGCTTCGGGCATTTGAAATCTTTCAGGGATTTTAATATAAACATCATTATCAACTGACCTATATAAATAGGTTGTGACTACATCCATCAAACACATATCTAGCCTTTCATGAGTTGTCAGGCTAATGAGATACTGAAATATAATTACATCTACTATAGGAGAATATGTTTCATCATAATCAATGTCAGGTCTTCATAAAAATCCTTGTGCCATAAGTCATGCTTTATATCTTACGATTTCATTTTCTTCATTTTGTTTTCACACAAATAACCATTTGTATCCAACTAGCTTTACACCTTTAGGTGTCTGGACTACAGATCCAAAAACTTTACGTTTTGTAAATGAATTTAATTTTGTCTGGATTGCTTCTTTTCATTTTGGCCAATCATTTCTACGTTGATATTTTTCGACAGATTTAGGCTCAAGATCCTCATTTTCATCAAAAGATATATTATATGAAAAATATTATCGATAAATATTTCATTTCGGTTCCATCTTTTCTTTTGTAGAGACATAACTTATCGAGATCTCCTCATTTTTACTGTTTTCAAGTACCTGAACCTTTTCTGGGGTTTTATGATTAGTTATGTCTATCTCCTCATTTTCTTTTTCAATAATGCCAATTTGATTATTTACTCCTTTTCTTTTCTAAGGATTTTTGTCTTTTCAACCAATTGGTCTACCATGCTTCTAGTATGCCATAGACTTAAGTGCTATAATGTAAGTGGAATGTTCTGCTGGGACTTCAATCCGGTTTGGCGCATTTTCAGCTGGTATATGAGATTTGGTTACTCTTTTTGAGTTAGTGAATGCATTTGATAGCTGATTTGTGTCTTGCAAAAGAAGTATCTTTTAAACTTTTTGTTCATATTGTTTTGTATGAGAATCAAAATTCAATAATGACAATGCATTCCATGTAATATCTTTATCCAGCTGTTAATTTCTCCCCTAATGCTGGAAACATAGTCTAATCAAAATAACAATCGGCAAATCGTGTCGTAAATGAATCACTTGTTAAGAGCTCAAGATATTTAATTATTGATAGGGAGTCAAACCCAATATATATTCTCAATCTTCTTTGAGGACCCATCTTTGTATGTTATGGCTGATAAATTGGAACATATACCGCACAACCAAATATTCTTAGATGGAAAATGTTTGGCTCATGACCGAAAACCAATTGTAATGGGGAGAATTTATGACACGTTGTTAGCTTAATGTGTATAAATGTTGTTGATTATATAATCTGAAAATTGTGCTCGTAATCTAATAATTTGAGCAAGTAATCTCACAAACGACAGGTTGCGAGTTGATAATAAACACACATATGACCATCTTGTAGATGCATCTACTAAAACCATAAAGTATATACATGGTCCACATGGTGGGTGAATGGGCCCACAAAATATCACCTTGAATACATTCCAGAAATCTTGGGGATTCAGTCCCATCTTTAGCTGGTGATGGTCTAATAACCAATTTGCCTTGAGAACAAGTAGCACACGAGAATTCCTTGAATTAAAGAATCTTCTAGTTTTTCAATGGATGACCATGTGAATTTTAAATAATTCTTCGCATTATTATTGATCTAGGATGACCCAACCAGTCATGGCAAATAATAAAATTATTTGGTTCATTATACTTCTAGTTCATTATTGCATTGACTTGGATTGTACTAATACTTATATAGTACAAACCTGAAGATAAAATGAGTAATTTTTCCAATATTTATTTTCCAGTAGAGACATTTGATACAATGTAAATATATTTTATACCATTGGCATTGGCAGTCTTAATATGATGTCCGTTAAGTCGTATATCTTTGAAATTTTAGTAGATTTCTCCTTAATTTAGTAGAGAACAAAGCATTATCAATAATAAATATTGTTCCATTAGGAAGCATTATATTAGCTCTTCCAGAGCCTTCAATCAAGTCTGTTGAACCTTATATTATATTCACTTTTACTTTCATCATTCTCATATTTGAAAAATAATGCTTATGCTTGAGAATGGTATGTGTCGTTGCATTATCTGCTAAGCATATTTCTCCACCACTGATATTGGACTTATTTACAGCATGACGTGAATCCATATTTTCTTCATGAAAAGGAATAAATATATAATAAGTTTATAATAAGACATAATTATTACAACATAATCTTTTTCATTAAATAAGTCAACATGAAAGAAAGAAAACAAAATATGTTGAAATATACTAGCATAAAGGAAACACACTGAAAAGATAAACATAATTTTAAATTCTCACATTGTTATATTAACTAATTATTATTATTACGAGATATATTAACTTTCTCATTAGCTTGCTCAAAAAAATCTGCAACGTCAAGGTGTGTCATATCCAAAGGATAAATATCATCATTACCTTGATTATGGGTGAGAAAAAATTATTTATATGTTCTTCTCCTTTCTTTTCAATGAAGACTAATATAAATCAATAAGATGTTTGGTCATACGATAGATACGAGACCATTGTCCTTTCATTCCACATCGATAACAGGTATTTTCTACCTTCTTGGTATCTCCACTATGTATATTCTTTCCTTTTTCTTGTTTCTCCTCATTCTGTGAAGGTTTGTAAGAATTTGATGAATTACAACCATTATAGTTGCGGTAATTAAACAATCTTCTCTCATGGCCACGTCCTCGGTCTCTATTACAACCACGACCATAATTATTATTATATCTCATAGCATTCATTTCAGGGAATGGAGTTGAACTAGTTGGTCATGATTCATAATTTTTAATTAAAAGCTCATTATTTTGTTCAGCCACAAGGAGACATGAAACCAATTCATAATATTTCTTAAAACCACATTCTCTATATTGCTACTACAGGAGCATATTTGAGGCATGAAAAGTAGAGAAAGTTTTTTCTAACATATCATTATCGACGATATTGTCTTCAAATACTTTCAATTTATAACTGATATTAAACATTGAAGAATTATATTCGCTTACTGATTTAAAATTCTGCAATCATAAATGTATCCAATTATAACGAGCTTTTGGGAGAATAACTGTCTTTTGATGGTCATATCTTTCTTTCAAAATTTGCCAAAGAATAAGGGGATCTTTGATGGTGAGATACTCTATCATAAACTCCTCATAGAGATGACGGCGTAAGAAAATCATGATTTTCACATTGTTTTGACTAGATACTTTATTATCATTTTTAATAGTGTCTCCAAGACCCATGATATCCAGGTGAATTTTGATATTCAAGATCCATGATAAATAATTCTTGCTTGTAATATCAAGTTCCACAAACTCAAGTTTGGCTAGGTTTGTTATTGTTACTTTGTAAAAAAAATCGATATTTTAGAAATTTGTTTATATATATATATTGGAACATAGAAAAATATTTATAAAAATATAAATATAAAATGAAGATCAGTACGTGGCGTTATTACACCTGAGAATAATCTTAAGATTTTGTCACAGGTTTCCATCATATAAACTTGATCTCAAAATAGAATGTAGAACATACAACAACAATAGAAAAACATACATTCTACTTCTTATCAACAAACCAGATATGATTATCTGCTTCAAAATGAAAATGAGGAGAAATTCATGCTTCTACTTCTTACCAAATATGATTGTCTGCTTCAAGATAAAAGCGAGAAGCAATTTGTGCTATAATATATTATAAAACTATATCTCAAAAAGCATACAATAATAAAACAATATAATTAATAAAGAGTAAATAGAATATATAAGAACAATGGAGATTAGGGGATGAAGATAGAACACTTTTATTTCATATGAATTTATAGTTATATGTGTATATCATATTCTTTCAAAAATACTCCTATTTATAAATACATGTACATAAATACTTGTAAGCTCAAAGGTCATAAGAATATATAAATTCAAATAAACTTTAAGAAATTCAAATGAACTTGATAATGATGAAAGAACATAATAATGAAGGAGTGTAGGAAGGCACCTAGACATTCATATACAATGTATGATTATATAACATAATATAAAATAAAACATGTGTCTTATTATGTTCACTGAACTTATTTATTTAAATTAATAAAAGATAAATCCATACCCGAAAAAAATCATGACTTAAAAGATAAACACAAATAAAATTGTCTGAATAAAATCGTGCCATAAAAAAATATTACATAAAGTCGAACATATCTGCAATATAATTTAAAAACTATTTTTCTTCTTCTCTTTTTCTTCTCTCTCATCGCCTTGGGTTTTGCACCTTCCATTTCAAAATTAAATGTCATGTTAGTTTGTATTTGTATCAATTTAAGTTTTTATTTTTTAAATTACTATTTATTTCTTTTAATGCTTTTTGAAGTTTTTTTAATTGATTTTTTTCTCAGCTTTGCTTTCTCCTTTCTCCATTATTTTATTCAATTTCTTTTGAACAATGTTTTTCTCCTTTCTCCATTATTTTATTAAATTTCTTTTCAACAATGTTCTTCTGATATCATGATTGAGCCATGAATTTAACATGTTTTCAATTTTTTTATTCTTTTTAAAATTAATTTTTAAAATTAATTTTTTTTAGTTAGTCTTATTATGTTTAATATGTTGATAATTAAACTTATTTTTTTATTTATTTTTCTCTTTAAGAGTATTTTATTTTCATTGAATTTTTTTTTAAAAAAAATCATTCTAATATTTTAAGAATATTTGGTGTATTTTTTAATAATACTAACAAATATTTATTTTTTTTATTAGTAATTATCGTTTACAAATTTTTTTAATTATATTATTAAATTAATCAAACTAAATTCAATTCAAATCAACGAGATCCCAAATCTTTCTAGCACTTTAAAAAACATTATTATCATATAAGTGTATTTTTTTATATTTAAAAAAATTAAACCAGTTCGAAGCATAGTGCTGGCCGCTTATACGGTGATTAACCATGGAGCATATTGCAGCAGCATGTTTAATGTTCAAAAGAAAAAAATAAGCTGACATATTTATGTGGACTCGAAACTGAAACACAGTAAATATTGCGGTGGATAAAGTAGAAGTCCATAACAAGTTCGACAACAAGTAAGGACACAATTCTACTTGGCAAACAGTCCACTCTTAGGGTAACTATTTCATCATTACATGCCCCACACTACCACGAACCTTTCTATCCGCGTGAAGCCGTCACCTGAGCCAAGCAAAATGGGCTCTTGGCATCAACACCAGCGTCATCTTCAGCAAAATTAG
>Ga0325410_1006718_pt1 | contig 12614 bp, 12 predicted proteins | sample PopdelMetagenome_16_FD_206182 | JGI IMG/M metagenome (GOLD analysis project Ga0325410, IMG submission 206182) | Populus deltoides microbial communities from Bellville, Georgia, United States - Xylem-PdIQD-R3 | ecosystem: Host-associated > Plants > Phyllosphere > Stem > Wood/Secondary xylem... | reverse complement strand
TTTTGAGAAAACTCTTAATAAAATATCATTCCTCTCATCCCTCTTCTTGTCCTTTAACTTTCTTATTGTGTTTGTTCTTATAAATTAGCTACCACACCCTATCATTCATTTCCAACAAGTGATATCAGAGCTTAGGTTTAATTATTTAACATGATTATTTCAAACTTTCAACTTCAATGTCCTAGGTTGACAAAGGACAGCTATGAAAGTTGGTATATTCAAGTAAAAGCTTGGCTAAGTTCCCAAGATATATGTGAGACGATTGAAAAAGGCTTTGACGAGCCTATAGATGGAGCAATAGCCCAAAGGAAGGCCATGCAAAAGGTACGAAGCAAAGATCAACTAGCACTGATAATCATCCACCAATGTCTAAATGACACCACTTTTACATATGCTTGAATATTTCAGAATATTTCACAATATTTTGCAAGAGCATTGACTATATACAATTAAATAAAAAGATACGGGGAGAAGATGAAAGAGACACGTGTGGTAGAGAAGATCATATGCTCACTGCAAATGAAGTTCCATTATATGGTGGTCGCGATAGAGGAGCAAGATATGAATTTTCTTTCAATACAAGTTCTTGTGGGAAAATTACAAGCTCACGAGGAAAGAGTCAATAAGATTCAAGAGGATGTGGGTGCACAAACACCTTTTTCAAAGAAAGATGGTTTTGGATATTTCCAAGGAGAAAAAGGAAGATTTGGAAGAGGAGGCCAAGATAGTCTTAACAGATCAAACAATCGACCGAATGAAGGGAATCGGTTGACCAGTTCAACTAGCAGTTGCAATCCGCGATCCAGATTTGATAGCAGGTTTGATAAATCAAAAGTTAAATGCTATAATTGTCAAAATATAGGTCATTATGTTAGGGACTGCTAGAGTCCAACCAAGAGGGTTCAGGAGAATGCAAATCTTGTGATAGAAAAAGAGAAGGAAGCCACTCAACTACTAGTACATAATCAGAGAATGCAAGACAAAGAGAACATATGGTACTTAGACAATGAAGCCAATAACCACATGTATGGAGACAAATACAAGTTCATGGAGCTTGATAAAGCTATAGATTGTGCTATCTACTTGTCAAATAGATATCCTATTAAAAGCTTGAATAGCGTGATTCCACAAGAAAGTTTTTGGAAGCATTGGCTATGTACATGTAGATGGTCAAGTAAGGACCAAGCTAGATGATAAGAGCAACAAAATGATCTTTGTGGGATGTAATCAAAAGTCCAAATGATACAAACTTTACAACCCTAATGAAGGAAAGATGGTGATTAGTAGAGATGTTGAGTTCAATGGAGAAGGAACATGGGATTATAAGATAAATGATGGTGAGAAATATAACTTCTTACTGAATTTTGATGAAGAGGAGAAAAAATATAAAGATCATTAAGAACCAAAAACCATACGTCCAAAAACACCAATGAGCTCAACTTCTTCTTCTTCTGGTGAAAGCTCAAATAATGGCACTCCACCAAGAAATATGAGGAGCCTTGATAACTTATATGAGGTAAGTAATCCTATTTATAATGATGTAACATTATATTGTCACCTTGCTATATGTGATCTTATAGTGTTTGAAGAAGTACTAAAGGATGAAAAGTGGAGAATTGCTATGGATGAGGAGATTGCATTAGTTGAGAAAAATAACACATGGAAATAGGTTCCTAGACCAAAAAAAAAAAAAAGAAGCCAATAGGTGCTAAGTGGATTTACAAAGAAAAGAAGAATGTCAAAAGAGAAGAATAGAGGTACAAGACGAGATTGGAAGAAAAAAACTATTGTCAAAAGGAAATAATTAATTACAATAAAGTTTAATTGATAACATTAAAGGTAAGCTACAAGAAATTGAAGACGTGCAAGCCCAAAAGTTAATCTCATTTGGAAAAGTTATGAATCCGGATGAAGGTTTAGAAACGTAAACATGGTTTGGATAAATAAAATTAATGTTGAGTTTAATGGTGAAACTACCTTCATCAATTTTTTATAATGATGGAATACAAACAACATCAACACTATTAAGGTAGGACATCATGAAGAGAAAGAAAAGATGAAATAATGATGACAGTTGATATTGACGGGGAGTGTTAAAGTTCAATATTAACTAGGATTTAGACTAATAAGTTTTAGAGTTTATAAGAGTTTTAATATTAGCTAAAAAAGGAATTCTACTTAATGTAGGAATCCTTAATGAAAAAGGATTTGTAATAGACTAGTTTATTAGAATATTTGATTAATTAGAATGTTAGATTCCTTATTATATTAGAATTTTCTTATTTCAATTCCTTAATTATCTAGGACTTGAGGCCTCTAAATAGACTTGTAATTAGAAACATAATAGACAAGTGTAAAGAGATACAAAGAAGAGCTAATAAAAAGGTGTATTTTTTGAGAAAACTCTTAATAAAATGCCATTCCTCTCATTCTTCTTTTTATTCTTTAACTCTGTTCTTGTGTTTGTTCTTATAAATTAACTACAACTCCCTATCATTCTTTTTCAACATTAAGTCGTTGGCACATGCATAATTGTCACGTTTATCTACCACCCTAGTTTAAGAGGGAATATTAAATGGTGTTGTTTTTTCAAAGTTACCCCTAAAAGTCACTTTTATAGGACCATAACTAGCTCATAACCTTTTGGTTTCAATATTTGCCTTCCACCTTGATATGAACATAAATACAACATTCATACAGTAACCATTGCTATAAAAGAATTGTCCTATGTAGAATTAACATGAAATGTGACATATTTTAATGAAGATATCTTTGAATTCTGGCTGCAAAAAAGTTGCATCAAGAGAAGATATCTTTGAATTCATAATTACATATTGTTTTGTTGTCACAGGTTGGAATTCATAATTAATTACGAAGCTCAATTATGAATTCATAATTGTAACATTATTGAATAATTGTTTGATCAAGGAATAAGCTTGTAAGAAAAACAACATTCTTGGTAGGAGGAGAAAAGAGTCCTTTGACTCCTATATATGCTTAACCAATATCTCTCTCCTTAACTCTATAAGAAAGATGCCTTCTTTCTGATGGAACTTAATTAGGTTTTTATTTTCATTCTCTTCCCCCTTGTATATCCATTCATGTAGATACTAAAATGTTTGTTTAACTCGGTCATTTATCTTAACGATTATGTTTCTAATGGTTTTTTTAGTGAAGTGAAGTCTGAAAAAAAAGGAGCATGCGACCAGCTTCATCCTGGTTGACGCCCTCGTCTCTCTTCTTCCCCAGAGCAGTAAGCAGCAACAGCAATACGACACCAAATATTCTTCCAATCCCCCATTGAAGTGACATTTGGAAGATCTCCTTCGCGACAATACCCCGACTCCATTGTGAGCAGCAGATTGGATTGATAGCCGCGAGTAGCGCCCAACCATCTCCCTCGACTTAGTCTCCAGCATCGCATGACCAGGTAAGTTTCCTTCCTTCCTTGCCAAAATAATTAACTGATTACTGTTGCATGCATGTGTGAACGCATGCGTGCATCAGTGGCTAGCCGAGTCACTGGTTTGGACTAGTGACCTGACCTTTTTTTTTTATTTTGAAATCAGGCTGCAAAACAAAATGATAAAAAAAGGTTTTCATTTCTTTTAATATAGAATTTTATGAATTTATTCATTGGCGTCAAAGTCAAGAAAACCGTACTTTATGGATTGGGCAATATTTATTAACACCAAAGTTGGAAAATATTCATAGGTGAATATTCACTGACGCTAGAGTCAGTAATATTGTAGGATAACCTTAAAATAGAACAAAGACAAACTTTTAGCAATTTAAGACAAAACCAACAATGCAGCCTACCACAGGCAGGATGTTTAAGGGGTGATAATATCTTTCCTTTTATGTAACCAATCTCGTACTGTAGAATCTTTGTTGATCAATTAGGGTTTCTAGTGGCCATAATACTAGGTGGCGACTCTTTAAACATAACCCCTCCCCATCAAAGAATAAGATGCCGGAAATTTGTTCTTTCCTTGTAAATATTTTTAAGGCCGCCGCGATGTCCGGGTGCGACAGATATTATGCACTAACCTTAGTTGAAAATAATAGAATGGCTTAGGTTGTGCCTTGGTCAACCTTTCCTATTTATATATGTGTGGTAGAACACGACAGTAACCATGGAGATTACAACATTGAAAAAATCCTACATTAATTTCCTATTTAGATATATACATGCTTTACATTCTATAATATGCCCCCTCAAGCTAAGGGTGGATAATCGACCTGAAGTTTGGAACGAAAGGCAGTGAAGGACGTATCAGAAAGCGGCTTGGTGAAGACATTGGCAAATTGATCCTAAGAGGGGATAAAGCAAATCTGAATCTCTTTTTTCGCAACCTAGTCACAGAAAAAGTGATAATCAACCTCAACATGCTTAGTACAAGCATGGAAAATAGGATTCGCTGAGAGATAGGTGGCGCCAAGGTTATCATACCAAGGTTACCTGCAAATCTATTAAAAAATATTGAAGCCAGATGACTTTAGCGGTATCGTCTGCTAAGGCTGTATACTCAGCCTCAGTAGAGGAGCGAGCAACCATGCGTTGCTTACCGAATTTCCATGAAATCAGCGTTTGACTAAAGAAGACAAGGTAGCCACCTGTAGACTTACGATCACCAATACTACCAGCCCAATCTATATTTGTAAAGCCATGTAGAGCAAAGGAGGAACCTCGAGTGATATGGAAACCGTAAGATGTCGTACCTTTAAGGTAACGTAGAATATGCTTAATAGTGGCCCAATGAGAATCTATAGGAGCATGCATAAACTGACAGACCCTGTTAACAACAAAGCAGATATCTAGGTGGGTGAAGGTAAGATACTGAAGAGCACCCACTATTTGACGAAATCGTGTAGGATCAGAGAATGAAGTATCCGGCAATATAGTAATTTTTAAAGGAGAGACTAGAGTATCAACAGGTTTGCAAGAAGTCATACCAACCCGGATAAGGATGTCAAGAATATATTTGTGTTGATGAAGCATCAAGCCCATACCTGTAGACTGAACTTCAATACCCAAAAAGTAATGAACTGCGCCTAAGTCACGAAGCTTGAATTCAAAGCTTAGTAACTGTATTAGGCGATGGAGCATAGCAGAGTTGCTACCTGTAAGCAGGATATCATTAACACACACTAGAAGATAAAAGATATTAGTGCCATTAGATAAGATAAACAGAGAGGTGTCAACCTTAGAGGCAAGAAAACCAATGGAGAGCAAAAAATCACTCATATGAGTGTACCATTCCCTCAGTGCTTGTTTCAAAACATACAATGACTTGTGCAATTTGCACACATGAGATGGGAGAGTAGAGTCAACAAAACCTGGAGGTTGTTTCATGTAGACCTCTTCAGTGAGAATGCCATTAGGAAGGCATTATGAATATGAAGTTGATGAATCTTCTAATTGCATGAAACTGCAATGGAAAAGACTAATTGGATGGTGAACTGCTTAATAACTAGTCTAAAGGTTTCAGAATAATCATTGTCTTCCTGCTGAGTAAAACCTCTAGCAATGAGGCATGCTTTATAACGCTCAATGCTGCCATCAACACGGCGTTTGATTCGATACACCCATCTACTACTAACAACGTTCATTGAAGGATGAAAATTAAGGAACCAAAGACCAAATGTGATTAGAATGGAAAGCCTTAATCTCATCATGCATAACATCATGCCAAATGGCATACCTGTCAGCAGCAGAGAATGATAGAGGTTCAAAAGAGGGAGAGTGTAGTACCCGAGGGGAGGTAGTGACAGTGGCAGCGGAACCAACCAGATTGGCTATCTTTAGTTGCCGTGGTCGAAGAACCATGGGTTGTTGACTGAGCAAAGGTGGCGATGCAGGGGAAGAAGGTGAACATGGGATGTTCTGCTACAGTGGATAAGATGAGAAGTCAACCATAAGATTCAGGCTAGCCGAATAGGCTAATGGAGACTCTGCTGCAAGTAGAGAACTGGTAACAGAAACTAGACTAGCAGCAAAGGAAGAATCTGAAGTAGCTTGGACTCTGGCTACACAGAAGACTCTACTTCAGGCCAGATTAGGAGAAGCAGAGGAAGAACTAGAGGTTGTCTCAACACCAGTAGAGAGTTCATGCGGGAAGGTAGGGAAGATTGATTTGCAAGCTGTACCTACAGCAGAATGGTTAGATAAACATGCATGTGATGATGGGCAAGAAAGGGGTGGATGTTGTGGTTGGCAAGCTGATTGTGGTGATAGGGTTGTATTGGTGAGGAACAACAGGGAGTGGAGGAGACTTGGGAGGACAGTAATGGCGGTTTGGGTGGGGGGGAGTAGAGGAAACCTTTGCAATCTGTTCTAAATTATCAAATGGAAACACATGTTCATGAAATCGAACATGATGAGAGATATAAATATGTTGAGATGCAATGTCAATACATCGATAACCAATTTATGATTGTTATAAGGACCCAAAAAAGGAAAGCAGAGACACCTAAAAGTATGAAAAAAATGATAATCAGGAGTGTCGCACGTGTGCGGCGTCGCGACAAAAACATCCACCCTCGAATATGGCAAATATGGGGAGACAAGGAATTCTTGTCTTTATCTGTGGAAAAATGGAATGGGAGTCGTCACCTAGTATTTTGGTCACTAGGAACCCTAACTGGTCTCAGAGATCGGGTATGGGGACTGGTTGCGTAAAGGGAAGGTATTAGCACCCCAAATACGCCTTACCTAAGGTAGGCTGCATTGTTTTATTTTCTGATAAAATCTAAGGTCTTGTCGTGTTTTCTAGTTGTTGGTTCGTCTATGGTTTAAGAAAAGTCCTCCTTGGTAAGAAGATCCTTATCTTATCGGGTAAAACCTAACTGTTCTGACGTCAACAAAAGAATTTAATATCCAGAATACATCTTACGTATAAGGTCGTAATCCCAGATATTAAAAGAAAATAAAATAATTTTTTTGACATTTTTGAAATATTGGCCTAGTTCTCGTGACTTTAATAAACTGGTTATTAAAGCCAAAATACATGCTAATACATATTTTTGAATTTTATTTTTTTATATATATATATATATATATATATATATATATATATATATATATATAAGTATGATTTATTTTTGAGAAACTTGGTCGTATGCAAGAAAACAAAATATATTTGTTTTTTTATGTCTTGATGAAAATCGGGTATTTTAATACCGAATTCGTATCTTTACAGTATAAAAATACAAACCGCTATTGATTAAAATACAACATATAAAAAATTGCAGAAAACTCAGATTTTTTTTAAAATAAATTTTTTTTACGGGCTGGGTTCTGCCCAACCCATGTGGCTGGGCTGGACCTAGCCAGCCCAGCCTGGTCACTGGCCCATGCCAGTGACCAGCCTCTCCTTTCAGCACATGCACGCGTATCACACGTGCGTGAACAGTGCAAAAGTAATTAAATTACCTTCGCACTGTTCATCCCCTTCCCAGTGTAAGTGTATAACGGAAAAAAACAGAGCATGATACATGTGGTCTCAGATGTTGGTTTCGACATGATTTTCTTTTTGTTTCTACATATTAACAAGCATCACATTACAGGACACGAGAAAGGCAGCAAACATACCTGGTTTTGAGGGGACAAAGATGATGGTGGTGCTGTGCTATATCTTCATTGTGTCCTTTGTTTTTGTTCAGTGTGCTTCTTCTTCTCTCCCTATTGCTCTCTCTGGTATTTTCAATTTCTCCTCCTTTCTTCTGTTCTCTTAAAGCTGTATCCTTTTTTTTTTTGTAGCCTCTCCTCTCTGCCCTCTCTCTTTCTCCCCCTATTCTCTTTTTTGGTGTAGCTCTTCCTCTAGCTTTTATAGCTAGAGGACACCAGCAATTTTGGTAAGCCGGTGCCCATCACGGTGATGAGGGATGTCAACCGCGATACCCACCCCATTGAAATCGAGAATATTTTCCATAATCACTGCTAACGTCTCCTTCCATTATTGTCACCGATTCACAGCTGTTTGAAGACCATTAATGGTGGAAACGGCGCCACTTGGGTTCTTCTAATTTGGCCCTTGAAGTTTTCGCTGTTTTATAATCAAACCCCCCCCGACAAAATTGTAATTGGATCCTTAATGTTAGTGCCTTTTCTAGTTTGATCCTTGGTCTCGAATTGTTTAAATTAAGTTCCTAATTGGCCATCAAACTTCAATAATTATGCAATTAAGCCCCTGATTTGACCAAATCAACTCTTTAAAATTATAATTGGACCCCAGAACTTTAATTTCTTCCGATAAAAGCCTAAATTGACTTACAAAATCAATTTTCTTGCAATGAAACCCTCTATAAATTCAGTTAAACCTTGGATAAAATTTAATTGAGTCCATAAATGTCTGATTTTGGACTTTTCTTCCTCAAATTGAATTTTCCTCATCAACAGGGCTCTCACTGTCAAATTTCAACCTTTTGCATTTTTGAATCTTCTCAACCAATTTTGGCATTTTTTCGGCATTCCAGCAATCATTTTCTCGCTCCTATTATTTTTTGGAATATATATATATATATATATATATATTATTTTTTTTGTATTTGCTCATTTTTATGTGAACCCAAAAATGGGTAACAACAAGGAGACCGTAGAAAAAAATAGCCAAACAGAGATTTGTTTGTAAGAACAAGAGTGGGCATACGATTTATAAGATAAACCGAGGTTTCAAAAGCATAATTCCAAAATCAGAATGGTGCTTTGCATTGCCCTAAAAGAGTAAGACTTGTTTCTACAATATGCCTATGACGACGTTCTACCGTGCCATTTTTTTCATGAGTGTGAGGACAAATTAGACGCTGTTGAGTACCAATGGTCTTAAGGAAAGTGGATAGTTTGCGGTATTCACCGCCTCAATCAGTTTGAATAAATTTTATTTTAAATGAAAATTGACGCTCAACAAGAGTCTGAAATTGGTGAAAAACAGAGTAAACATTAGACTTGGCAACAAGAGGATAATACCAGACATATTTTGTGTATGGATCAATGAAGATAACAAAGTAACGATAGCCATCTGAAGAAAAGAGAGGAGTAGGGCCCTATACATCACTAAAAATTAATTCAAGTGGGGTATAAGTTAATTTGGTGACTCGTAGGTCCTAAAGACAAACACGATGATTTTCCTAGAGGACAACTTTGACATTGAAAATTAAGACGTTTGTTGTTACAAATAATCTTATTTTTTGAGACTAATAATTGAAAAATACAAGAGGTAGGATGACCTAGTTGACGATGCCATAAATCGGCAGAAGCAAAAATATAGGGAAATCAATAGACTTGAGGAACTGACGTGACAAAAGACCTGGTCAAAGCATAAAGACCATCTTGACTCTGACCCGAGAGAAGGACTTCATTGGTGTTGAGATCCTTAACATAAAACACAAAATGGTGAAATTCAAAATAAACATTGTTATCAAGACAAAATTTCTGAACAGAAAGCAAAAGTTTTTTGATTTTAGGAACATGAAGCACATTAGATAAAGTGAAAGAACAATGAGGTGTGTATATTTTTGTATGACCGATATGAGATATGGGGAGTCCCTTACTATCACCAACATGCAAATTATTATTACTGAGATATGGTTCTGAGGCAGCCAAACCTGCAAGGTCAAGTGTGACGTGCTTGTTGGCACTGATGTTTGGAAACCAATCAACAGTACCGGTTGAGGAGATATTGCTCAGCGCTAGATTTGCACTAGGCTGCTGTCCATAGCCCCGATGCTGAAGTTGAGGTATCATCGACAGCAAGAACATGTGGAGAGGGACAAGAGTTAGAGCCATCAACAAAGCTAAAAACTCCTTGGCCTAGAAGATATGACTTCATTTGCATTCGCCAATGTAGATAATTGGTGTTTGTTAACTTGAGAGAGATGACTTGGTGAGTATGGGAGAGGGAGACAATGTTAACGGCATAAGTTGCAATAACAGCATCAAAGGAAGGCTACAATAGAGGAGAATTGATTGGGTTGAAGAGGGCATAGCCACCATCTGTGGGCTGTGGCCACGACAGAGTAGAGGCATTGGAGGAAGCAGGAGCTGCGGCAGAGGAGGAAGCCGGCATTGCTAGTGCTGTAGAGAGGGAGGCTGCTTGCAGCTGGGATGAGGAAACCATAGCAGAAGGAAGAGAAAGTGTTTTAATTTGTTTAGGGCTCTGAAACCAAGTTGAGAATAATAAAATGGCTTAGTTTGTGCCTTAGTCAACCTTTTCTATTTATATATGTGTGACAGAACACAACAATAACCGTGAAGATTACAACATTAGAATAATCCTACCTTAATTTTCTATTCAGATATATACATGCTTTGCATTCTATAACAACCTCCAACCCTATTTTGCAAAAAGGGAAAAATTAAGAGCATCCAGGTCTTTAAAACATAACTCATCATGGCGTTTTTCTCACAAATAGTTTCCTCGTTATCTAGAGAATGCTTCATTCTTCTCCAAGCTGCCATTATCAGAACTGTTCAATAATTCTACTAACTTTTCGCAAGAAAACTAGGGAGACAAAAACAAGCCACAGTATAGGTAGGGATAGCAGAGGCCTCCGACTTGATTAGGATTTCATCGCCAGCTAGCTAAAGTGCTTGTTCCTTCTATCCTTTCAATTTAGAGTCTTAACGACTAGTTTCTCCGTGATGTTTAAGGAGAGACGTACCCATATAAAATGGGTACGTTTGATCTAGTTTTTCTATATAATCATAATTTACATTGAAACAAGAAAAGCAAGTGATATTTGATCAAATTTCTCTCTTTTTTGTGCGCGATGCATTAGGAAAAAGAAAAAAAGATGGCATCTTTATATAACCCCATTAATAAGTTAATAGATTATTATCATATAAATCAAATTTAAAATTTAATTTTTTAATGATTATTTAATATGATATTAAAGTATTTTTAATTAGTATGTACCATCGAATAAATTCATACCCTTATAAACAACGTGAAAAGATTTAATTTGAGCGGTAGCTAGCGCACTACCTAGCATCTTGTATAATAATTCATCGCTGTTTTGGTTTAGCATTTGATGTCTAGATGATGTCATAGCATAAATAAAAATATTTTAATTTAAAATTCATATCATTTTTATCAAAACAAAGTGTTCATAAACCAATCAATGGTTGAATTGCTGACTGACAGTTGACCATTTCAAAATTTATGTCTAAATGGTCGGTGGATGTATAGCTGGAAGCAAATGACTGATTCAAAACACTTATCATCTACCTTTGGTGCATAAATTGTTCTAACCTCACTCTATCTTAATTACATGTCTTTTATCGATCTATTAAACGTCAACACAAACGATGAACGTCCGATAATATTTATTTATTATATATAAAAAAGAATGTTAGAATGTGATGGATTGAAGATATATGTCGAGGGAGAAAATAGTGCGTCTCCGTGCATGCACTTATATAAATTGCCGTAAGAACATACCCTTTCGTAGGGCACGAAATTGGAGTAGTAATTAATGAATGCTCCATCACTCACTGAAAAGGGCCAAATCTTGGAGATGGTCACTACCATCTCTATCAGAAAAACGTGAGACAATTGCTGATAAGAGTTTGCTTTCGAAAGTCTCTAGTTGCTGATAATATCTTGCTTGTTCAAACTACAGAGATTTTTCTTACTGAAAGTATTGACCAACAAAACATTGGAATTCAGAGAATTAAATTGTTTCTAGAACAATTATGTGATGAAAAGAGAGTGAAACAAGACAAATATTAATTAATAGGATAATTATATACCATGCTGCCACCTAGTAGAGCCATGTTTTTGAAATAATAACCTACCAATTCTTCTAGTTAAATCCTGTTAATCTAATAGATTTAATTTATAAATTGATTCACCTGATGAGTGAGTTATGATTTTACATATAAATATTAAAAAAATAATTCCATTTTAACTTTTAATAAGAAAAAAATCATGATTTAAAATAATATTATTTTAAATTATCTCCACAAGGACAGCCATAAGTAGCCTAATTAAATAGAAAGGGGATCCCTGTCATGGCGGTGGTTCCTTTTATCACAGCAGACGGGGCCCGTTTATCCTTTTGTCGGGTCTTCCAAGATTGATTGCTGCTGGGGATTATTCAATCTATCTCCCGTATCCAAGTCTCAATCTAGTAAGTATGTTTTCCGATGATTTGACAATTTCCCTCACGCAGGGCCCACAATTATACGGAGCTGGTGAAGCCTATCAGAATTCTCACGCAGGTAAGAACATGGACCGGCCAATATGAACAAATATATAGGCGGCCAAGCAATTGTCTTTTCCTCTGCAGAAATGATTCTTAATATTGCTTTTAAGGTTTGACGGTTACACGTGCAAATGCTTCATGTCCTGATCTGATGGAATCTTGGGAACCGTACCCAAATGGACCTACTTCAATCATGAAAACATTAGCAACAAATCTCCAATAGCATATTTTTTTGCCTAATTTTTCTGTCCCCACTCTCTGCCACCACTTTGGCTACTTCCTTCGCTGCGCTTTAGCCGCCACCAGCCACGCTTCATTCTTCTTTACAACACTAGGAACGACTCCAACAATAATTTGCCTCCAGCCAAGAAAGGTTGTGCACCTCCTCTTTTTGTTTTTTCCCCTCC
>Ga0325410_1006716_pt1 | contig 12615 bp, 10 predicted proteins | sample PopdelMetagenome_16_FD_206182 | JGI IMG/M metagenome (GOLD analysis project Ga0325410, IMG submission 206182) | Populus deltoides microbial communities from Bellville, Georgia, United States - Xylem-PdIQD-R3 | ecosystem: Host-associated > Plants > Phyllosphere > Stem > Wood/Secondary xylem... | reverse complement strand
CGTGATTATTAGGAAGCAAGCTCAATACCTGACCAGTTGAGCTACTTCTCAGGATTAGGATGTGTTGTATATTTAACAATAAACATAGAGGAGCAATATTTATAGCAATGGACTTCAAAAAAAATTTTAAAAAAAAAAAACAATGTGCCATGAAAAGGCTATAAAAACCCAACACACAATCATAGATCATTTTGTTTCTAATGTCAGTAGCATTGAGGGGCCGAGAAATAACATGAATTATTTTATTTTATTTTTTTATTTTAAATGTACATTTAAGTAATTTAATCGTGCATTAAAAAAGAAAAAACCAAGACTATCCCTAGACTCTATATATATATATATATTTGCTTCCAAGAGTATTTTTAGTATTTTTATTGTCCATGAAAAATAAAAATAAAAACCCATTATTTTTATCATCCAAGCCAAGTATTTTAAATTCGAGTGGAAAATCATAATTCGACTGCTCCAATTTACAGCACACATGAGTCATGTATACTACATACAATGTTTAATATATTTTTAATTTATTATATTAAATAAATGCATTATCTTTTCATTTATCGGTTGATAAGTTTCGTGATATTAAAAAAACGTATCCATAATATCGATGTCCCTTTCTTTTATTCAAAATTAAATTTTCTTTTATAACCCGGGGTATCCGGGCCAGCTTACGCGCATCACGACTAATCTCCGAACCCATTAAATATCCTACAAGTCCATTAGACATATAAGACATTACAGGGATAATAGTTGTACATGCAAAGACTCGAACCCAGAACACAAAAATAAGATAAAGTCTGCCAAGATCATTGAGCTGCAAACCTTATTCAAAATTAAATTTTGATTCTACGTATAGCATAGCAAAGGTACATAGACTGGAATTTATTGATCGAGATTAACTTTAAGCCGACCTAGCTTGTGTGAATTATTTAACTGAATCCGAACTCTCCAAGTCAATGCTTATTAACAAGTGCATTATTGATGCGTGATTGATAACAGCCGCAATGAGAAATTACCATACACATTTCCATTCTTGGCTAAGAAAATAAATTGTCAAAAAATAAAAAATAAACAGGATTATCCATAATAATATGTGTGTATGAACAGTGCCGACATCCAGGGGCAGAATTGAGAGGAGGCAACCAGGAGCTCCGACCCTGCAAAACATTTTAATTTTTTTATTTAATATTTAAATATAAATAAATTTTTAATAATATATCTTATTATATTAATTTTAATGTACAATCAGCTCTGCCAGCCGGTATCTAAAATGAAATTCCACACGTTTTAATAATTAGAATAATAATAAAAATAATAAAAATAAGGTATAATATGGACAAGACCCGGCTTGGCGAAGGAAAAATCGGCAATGAAGCATTTGGTCATTGGTTGATGGAGTCAGACTCTCTTTGCAAAATAAGACAAGGATGAATGAAATTCCACACGTTTTAATATTAGTTTTTTTTTTTAAATTTGCAATTATCTAACACTAATGTAACCCAGGGCCTGCAGATTAGATAATTCTCAATTTTCCAATTAATAATTGAATTTAGTTGGCATTAATTTATTTTCAACTCTTTTAATAATAAAAAGAAAAACCCTTTTAACTATATTATTTTTTTACATGGTATCAAAAAAACTGTCATTAAATGAAGAAACAAAATTCTAAAAGTGTGTTTGGGAATGTGATTGCTAGCGGTTGTTTTTTAAAGTTATTTTCATTCTAAATCATATTAAAATAATATTTTTTTTATTTTTTAAAAATTATTTTTGGCATGAGCATATCAAAATCATATGAAAACATAAAAAAAATATTAATTTCAAATAAAAAAATTTAAAAATTTAATTTTTTTAAAACACTTCTAAAACACAAAGTAAAAAATACCCTAAAACTCTCTATCAATCATCATTTAATGACAAAACTCAATGGGAGGTAGTATAAATGTAAACACGAGACATTTAAGAAATTGAGGTTGACTTTGCCTGTGGGGGGCTCACAAGTTCGTCAAATCCCAAATTCCGCTCAATGACAATTTTAGTTTCTCGTGTTGACTTGCTGTTCAAAGTCTTCTCCTGTTAACTTGCAGACCATCTTCATTCTTCTGCACACGACAATGCAAGGCGACACCTCTAGCTATCCATTACACATTAAAATTGACAAAAAATACAAAATCTAGATTAGAAAAACAAGGCAAACTTTGATTGCAGATCAAACATGATAAAATTCAGATTTTACATGAATGAAATGTCAACTCAAACAAAAAATAATAAACTAAAAGAATAAGCTTGTGTGATTTTAGGCAAATAATGAATTTCCATGTGTTTTTTAATCGATAAAAGAATTATTCGATGAATGTAAGTTTTTTTATTATGAGTTGTTAAGTTATATTTCACATGTAAAACATTCTAGTTATTTGATTATTTTATAAGTTTAAATTTTATTTATGTACGTATATTAAAATACCATAAAATTTAGAAACATCGTTACAAGTATAAAACTATAAATTTAGGATTATAAAAACAATGTATGGAGTTAAGATTATTAACATCAAATTTAATATCTAACTTTGAAATTCAAAGTTCTCTTCGTTAAGGTAAGCACAAAAGAACCGGAAATACTATCCATGAATAAACCAACTAAATGTTTAAGTTAACCATTCAATGCATGAATGATTCTCATGCACAACCCTTTCCATAAATAAAAACATGTATATGTAATCAATTAAATTGTCTTTTTTTTTAGGACTTAATCAATATGAGAAGAGGTCAATAATTTTACAATTAATAAATACAAATTTCATAAACATATAATCAAGAAAAGAAATTAAAAAAAAAGTGAATCTAAAAATATCACTTAAAAGGTTATGCTTCCAAAATCAAATAGATCACTTATTCTTTAAAAAAAAACTATTAGATCAAAATAGATTACTTAGAGATTAGTTAAGGTTTCTAGATTTAAAATAAAAAAAAACTAATAAACTATAAAGATTTTTTAATAGAGCAAAACTTTTAAAAAAATACTAATAGGTAAGAAAAGTGGTAAAGAAAGAACTAAACTTATAGAAATTAAATATATGAAAGATAAAGCATAATGCTAGATATAAAGATAAATTACAACCGCCAGCAGTTGTTTTTAAGCAAAACCAATTGTTTTTTAAGTTTTTTAATTTTTTTTCATCTTAATTATTTTAGGATTTTTGAAATCTTGAATTTTCACAGTATATTATTTCCTATGTTTTCTAGGATAAACAAGAATTTTTTTTTCTTTTCTTCTCTTTGGTTTTGTCAAATATTATCTAGGAATTTAAAGTTTTTTATTTATTTTTTTAAAATTCTTTTATATTTTTTCTAGCTTATTTTTCGAGTTCTTTTAGTGTTTTTTTTCAAGAAATCATAAAACAGGATGTGCTCGGGTAAAAAGGGGTGATGAGGTTCCCCTTCGAAAAAGAGACATTAAGGAACAGATAATATAAGAAATACAGTGACAAATTAAAGAGCTGGCCATCAATTGATGAAAGTGAGAAACTTGAGAGATCATGAAGAGACTGATCACAAACCAATGATCAACTTTGAAAATTCATTTCAAAGACGAGCAAAAGAGATAACCTCTTAGTTAGGATGAGTATTGTGGATATTTAAGGTTTCAGATAAAAACTCTTTAAGTTTTTCAAAACTTTGTCGCATATGAGTTTATTGACTAGTTGAATAAACTAGAGAGTATTTTCAAGAAAGTCTTAGAATAGATGAGGGTGAATTTAATCACCATCAAATTAAATGGGTGAGCTTTTGCATAATGAGAGCAATTGAAGATGTCTTGGGAAATATAAGACAAACAAAATATTAGTGATTAGGAGAAGATGAAAGAATGTTTTATTCTATTTGAGTGCACTTAGACTTTGTACCAATGACTTTGTACATTAAGATAGGGTGGGAAAATGTTGATGAATAGACTAATAATTTCTACCAACTAATGACTAAAAATGATCTATCATAAATATAAGAGTAGTTATTCGCCAAGTATCTAAATAAATTATGTTTGTCAATCTAGGACGTGATGTTTTGTAGTTTTTAAAGAAAAATTTTAGAAGTATATTAGAGAGCTTTGATTGTGGAGAAACAACAAGTTACTAGGATAATTAACAAAGGTGGCTTTCAATTTAACCAGAATAATAAGGGTGCACCAACAAGTTAAAGTCATATATTTATTTTGAGTCAGTAGCTAAACAAACCATTAGTCAGGGTTCTAGATCTAGATCTTGTTATAAGTTTTAGTGCATTAGATGTGGTGATTTATGGCATCAAACTTCTATATCATGTGCTATAAAGCTAGAATGATTATCTATCTTCAATCTATTTATTATGATTTATAGCTATCTATATAAAATGGATCTCATATACATATTAAAGTTGAAAATGATATTAAGATTTCTGAAGCTAAAAGTGAATATACAATTAATAATTAAAAAAAAAAACTTTTTTGTGGATGCTAAAGCTATGAACACTCTCTATTATGCATTAATTAGAAGTGAATTTAATAAAATTACATCATGTAAAAACGTTAGAGACATTTGGCATGCATTAGAGTAACTCATAAAGGAACTAACCAAGTCAAAGAATAAAAAATTGACATGTTAGTTCTTCAATATGAATTGTTTAAAATGCTCCCTAGTGAATCCATAACTAGCATGTTTATAAGGAACTTTTAAGGTTCTACAATATAATAAAATGGGTCACATAAAAGTAGATTGTTCATTTTTTCAAAATAAAAATAAGAATCGTCATCATAAGAAAGCAATGAAAGCTAGATGGAGTGAAGATTCAAACCCAAGTTCAAGTGATGAAAAAGAGTTCATGGCAAACATGTGCTTCATGGCAATAAAAAATGAGAATGAGTTACAATCTTTGGATGATGAATCTGACCCTACTTATGATGAATTGCATGATGCATTTGAATCCTTATATGATGAATTTAAGAAGTTAGGTTCAAAATACAGTACATTAAAAAAGAATTATACATGCTTACTTATTAAAAAAAAACTTTAGAAAAGAAAGCTTGCATTGTTATTAATGATAATGATAATGTGAATCAACATGAGAATAAAAACAATCCTTTAAAGAAAAGTAGATAAGTTGAGCACAACCTTAGCTAAACTCACACAAGGTTCTAAAATTCTAGAAACTATGCTTTTAAGCCAAAAATGTTCTTTTAACAAAAGAGATTTAGGTTACCAACCTAAGAAGAACTAAAAATATTTGAAAAAATTATTTTGTTAAAGAATAAAAATATTTGAAAAAATATTTGTTAAACAATCCTATGACCCTAACCATAAATGAAATTATTGTGGAACTATAGGTCATTTAATTTATGCTTGTCCTATTAAAAAGAAAAAATTTTATAATATAGCATGGGTTCCAAAATAAACCACCCTTAATAATAAAAAAAAAACCCAAAAAGGTATGGATACCAAAAACTTTATCTTAATCTTTGTGTGTAGAAACCAAGAAAGTATGAAGAGTAGTTTTTAGATAGTGTTTTCTCAACAAATGATAGATGATATCTTCATCAACTAAAGTAAGTACATCAAAAATCTTCTAAAGACTTGGATGAAACATAGAGGAATATCAATGAAACTTGATATGAATGAAAATGGTAAGAATATAAATATCAAGATATGATCGGTTCACTTATATAATTAAATTACTAATAGATATGATATCATGCTTTGTATATGTCTATGTGTATATTTTCAAGCTTACCATATAAAATCGCATATTTGTGCCATAAAACTTTTTTTTTAATATTTGTATGGTACTATATATTTAAGATTATGGTATCCGAAAGGAAGTTGGATGAGTTTGATTAGCTATTTAGATGCAGACCTTGATAAACAAGTTGAGTATAATAAGCCTTTAAGTAAGGATTGCTTTTGCAAAATAAAAAAGAATTTAGGCTTTATTCGAGCTAAAGATGTTTGAGGTTATCAATTTATGTATACATTAATGGATATTAGTCAAACATATTTTAGTGATCAAATGAATACCCTCTAAGCATGAAAACTATATTTGTTCTACAATTTTTATTGTATGTCTAGGTCTAAGACAAACCAATTGACGGTTTGTTATGGTTAGTTCAAACAGCCAACCGGTTAAGCCAAAAAAATAGAAGGAGAATTACTAGATGAAAAGTAACTTTTTGAGAATTTATTTGGAATCAGGTTTTTAAGTCTACAAGTTGTACAAAGACGTATATTTTGTCCATAAAATATATTTGGAAGAAAAGTTTAAAAAATTATGATTTTTGTATGAACCAGTCGACTGATTGAGCTGGAAGACTGGTAATAAAGCTATTACCTAAATATTGAGATTTTGGCCCTTGATTTCTTTGTGTTTTGAACTTTATTTTTACATGAAAAGGCTTTATTTATTTTCAGTGCAAATAAAGGATCAAAAAAGAATTTTGAAAAATTATCAGCTTGGGTTTTAATTGGTCAACCGATTGAACTTAATTCATAACAATTGATCAATCGGTTGTTTGATAGTGTGTGTGTGTCTGTGTGTCTGTGTGTCTGTCATTTTTCATAACAAAAGAAAAAAAAACCCTTTATTTAAAACCCTAACCTAAACAATCTCTTAAAAATTCACTCAATCTCACCAAATCAATCATATTTTCTAGGTGATGTTTAAAGATTAAAGAGACATGGCACCTAGAAAACATCGAGAAAGGTCAAATCAAAGAGAAAAAGGGCTAATAATCCAACCTCCTATCAATGTGACAATATTAAAAGGTTTTTAAACTCTTTTTCTAATAGGTTTATAGCAATAGAAAGAGGTTTGGGAGTTGATTTATGTGCCTTTGAGATAAATACTATATTTGAGGATATAGGTTGGACCATATTATTCTATTTAAATAAAGTTACTTATCCTAAATTGATTATTACCAATATAGTATTAATGTTGAACTTAGGAATGTCAGTAACTTACAAGGTAAACACATTGAATTTGATTGTCAAATACTTGTAGACATTTTGGGTATTAGAAATGAATGGCTTGGAGTTTTTTAAATGAAAGTAATACTCATCATTAAAGGATTTCTATATGATGAAGTTATAGTTTTGCATACTAATAGGTGTGATTTTGCACCAAGAGCTAAAATTAAAATCCAAGACTTGTTTTTACAATCTAAGGTGCTTCACAGAATCATAACACATAACATATTACCAAAGAAATGACATTATGATGAGGTCATTTTTATTTATGTGCTTGATTGAATGTATGATTAGAGGTTATCCTATTAACCTTTCATATATAATGATTAGAAATATAATCATGACACATGATCAAAAGTAGAAATCTCTTTCTTATGGTCAAGTTTTGACATCTATATTTGAGTATTTTGGGATTCTTTTAACGAGTATAAATAGGAACTTGTATCCTAAGCTTATGAAAATAGATAATAGGATCCTCACCAAGATGAAGTATGTGTTGAATGAGGATGGTGCTTGGGTTTCTAATGACCATATAAGAGTACATGCTAAGGAGGAGCATGACGAGGAAAAAGAGCATAATGTTGGGAGGATTGAGGAAATTAAAGCAATGTTTGAAACAACACCGCTTTCTTTCTAGCCTGAAGAGTCTTCAACTAGTATATGGACTTTTAGGATTGAGAGTCACATAACACGGCTTGAGATGAATTTATGTTACATTAGAGAGACACGATCGTATTTGTGAGCAAGATGATATGGTCGGCGATTTGACAAAGATAAAGAGCATGATGGATAATCTTCTCACTCGTTATCCACAACCTTAGATCTAGTACTAGCACATACATTGTGTTTCATGTTTCTATGTTATTTATGTTTTAATTATAATGGATAATGTATTTTAGAGATTATGCAATGAATTTATTATTTATGATTTTCATAATATATTTGTTAAATTCCTCTCTATTATATATGTTTTTGTTGATGACAAAGAGGGAAAGAACAAATGAAAAGATATGATATGAATTCCATTGCAAAAAATGAAGAAATGCGATCAACAACATATACATACATTTAGGGGGGATATATTTTTCTAAATGCATAAATTATTATATTTAGGGGGAGAGATATGTTTTTCTAAATGCATAAGTTATTATTGAACATGCAATTATTTTGACATTACTTAGATTGTTAAAATCTCTTATATATTGCATTACAAAAAATAGAGGGAGATGTTTTTTCATATCTAAGTTATATATTCATTCTCATTATCAAAAAGAGGGAGATTGTTGACCTTTAGGTCAAATATTCATGTTTTTTTATATTTTTATGATAATAATAAAACGGAAAATTGACTAATAATATGTCTTGTTAAGAATGAATTTTACACAAGTTTATTTAAAGAACACATCAATAAGCATGACAGATTTCATAAAAAAAATCAATCAAGCAATCCAAGAAAGAAGCAAAGTGAAGACTTAGATTAAGTATTGATTTTAAGTGCTCAATGTAAATTTTTATATCTTACTTGATAGCACAATTAAAATAAAATCACACATTACACTATGCATACATTTAAAGGATTGATAAATCATATGATAAAATCTAAGATAAATGGTTATGAGAATTCACATAGATTAATATGTCAAAACTAGAATTTTACATTAACTGGTTGACCGTTTGGTATAACCAAATGAATCGATCAACTATTTATTCATTAGTGATAAACACATGAGAATTCTATAGGAACCGGTCAATCGATTGGCTTAACCAATCTAAATCAATCGACCATTTGAGTCATTAGTGGGATTTTAATGGCTATAAATGTCTAGCTTTATATATAAATTTATAACTAAAAAGGGATTTTAGACATATATGATATACAAGCTATTATAAAAGTAAAAACACCACAAAATCATTTATCCTTGATTATAAACTAATTTATACTATTAAACCTTTATAATCTAGCACAATAGTATTTCATATCATTTTCACTACACATAAATACCTTTAAATCCTATAAGTCCTATCTTGTAAGATATCGAGATATTAGAACTTTGCAATTTTAGTATCCACTCTATTGAGAGAGTTAATTATGATAACAAAATTAGTCTTGTAAATCTTTGAGAATTAGGTAAAAACTCTAGGTATTTGTGAGGTAATTTCATCAAGAAAAAATCTTTAAAATGAAATATCTTCAAGTGGTGTAAAAATCTTGGTATTGGTGAGGTCATTTCATCAAGTGACTGTTGTACGTTTAAACTTGGACTAGTGAAAGAATACAATACTCAAGTATATATCGGCACTTAAAGTGTGGGTATAGACTTGTCAAACCACGTTAAAAACGAGTTTGCAAATTCTTTTCTTTTATCTCTTTACTTTATAACTTTAAATTTATTTGAAGTTATTTGCATTATTGTCAATATTAGTGATATACCCAATTCACCCCCTCTTAAGTGTTATAGTTGCCTTAATCCTTGAAAAATCTATTACCTTATCATTGCAAGTAAACCTAGACTAGGTCTGTATAACCCTATAAAATCCCATTGAGTATGATTGGTGGCATTCAAGCTCATTTTGGACATATTCAAGGAAAAGGGGTCAAAGCCCAAATTTGTCATTCGCCATCCTCTTAGATTCAACGTACATAATTTAAAAATGAGAATTAGGCTTTATTGTCAAGCCCAGGTTTCAAATCAGTGTCTTAGGTTTTGGTAGTTTTTTTCTCTTTAATAACAAAAATGCATATAGGAAAACTTTAGCAATAGTACAATAGGTACCATTATCATTAAAAACAAGCATTAGTGCATCTTGCCTTAGATGTGATGTTTTATGATGATCTTTGTCTACACTTTAACATAACCAACCCTAACCGAGAATCTAGGAAGACTAGTTAACATTTTTAGTTACCATAAAACTAGGTGGTGACTCATGTTTTCTATTTTCCTTATCAATTTAAATCAAGCTTGTTAAGATGTCCCTTATAACAATAGTAATCCTTTGGCCTTTTTTTTTTAACTCATGCATAAATCCTAACCCATAATCAATATCTAATTTGTGAACTCTCCTACATCTTTAAGTTTAATTTTTTTGTCAATTCAATTAGAGTTTCATAGTTAAATTAGATAAATCTCAAAGGATGGGCCTTAAGCCTTTTAACCAATATACATCAAAAACCATATCACATCCTTTTAGATGGATCATCAAGGCATATCTATGGATCCCTTGTATTCTAAATATGAACCTTAAGCAACTACCTTCACTCTGCTTTATAGTCTCATATGTTATCCTCACCTCAATAGGCTTGTGCTTTTTAGCATCAATTCCTACTTTCTTAACAACCATCAAATAGATGAAATTATAAGTGTTGCTAACGTATACCAGTGTTATAATGGATTGATTATTAATAATGTCTTAACCCTCGTGGTCCTAGGATTAGGACTTCTAACTATAACATTTAGGGATATCTTAACCTCTTCAATAACAATATAAGGTTTTTTTAAAAAAAAAATCAGGTCTCCAATATTAGTTGAGCTTCCCTTTCCTCTTCTTCAAATAGAAATAATTGTGAGCTTCCACACTTGTGGCTCAATCCAATTTCTATTACACTTGAATTACAAACTTTTTCTTTTTTTTTTTCCTTTATCTTGATCGGTGTCAACTTCTGAATTGGTAGATTAGATTTTGAATCAACCTTGTGTTGGGCGGATGAAAAACCCTTCATTAGGATTTCACTAGTATCGAGCTTCCAATTTCGGTGAGTTATTGTGATATTTTCTTCCTACATCCTTGATAACCTCTAAATTATAACCAAATTCTAAAGGTTTAAAATTTTAACCTCAATCTTGATTTACTCATTCAGCCCCCTTAAGAAACAGCTTAAACAATATGCATCTAAAAAGTCTCTGACTCTATTTGAGATTTACTTAAATTGATTCTTATAACTCTCTATTATAGAAACATATTATAGATTTATTAAAGCTTTCATATGACTATTATATATGGATTGCCCAAACTAATTCTACAAAGCTTATACAAAATATTCTTAAGTGGTGATTTCTCCATCTTCTTCCATCTCTTAAAACCATATGACGACCCTTCATTCCATGTGAAAACTTGTCATAAATAACCTATTTTGAGAAGGAGTACTATGATAGATAAAGAATTGATTTGCTTAGTACACCCATTAACTAGGTCATCCTTATTGACTACGGAAAATCTAACTTCATTGCTCACAAATGAATTTGTTGGTCTCCTGCATGATCTACTCTAGCCTAGTGATGCCCATTAACTGAAGTTATTGGAGTGTGAGGAGGGAAGTCTACCATCCTTTTTTTTTACCTTCTCTATTTGGTCAACCTTATGGTTATATGTTGTAATTGTTGAAGAACTTTCAAAACCTTTTGTTGTGTATGTCAGTTTTGTTATTGTTCTTCTTATTATTGTTTCATGCTAAAGATTGTTTTCAATAATTATGACATCCTTGTTCCATCGGACATGGTTTGTCAAGCTTTAATATCAAATTGTAACAACCTTATATTATTAAGGACAAAACTAGATAATTTTATTGAATAAAAATGGAAGTGATTACAAGAAAATAAGAACTAGATTAAAAGAAACAATTTTTAGTGAATCATTCGAGGTGACTCGATCCTCAAAGGACTAAAATCCATTTATAACATTTATGCATACCTAACAAACAATCTACTTAAATAACCCAAAGAAAATCTAAAAGATAGGGATTTTGAATTTTCAATCTGATTCTAACAAATCCATTCCCCTTATGTGGTCATTTTATTGAACTTGAAAACAATCTCAAGCTCTGTCATTTCTTCCTTAGTGAATCCTAACTGCTTTCCACCTATAATTGATGTATTATCATCTCCCGATTGATGGATCATACACTTTTGATTTTGTTTATGTCCATATAGCACTTTGGTCCTTTTCTGACAAATCAATTTTCTTTATCATAAAAGACTATTTACTATTTGTTTTCTTTATAAATAGGAAACCTAGGGACCATTACAAGAAATGAATATGTGGTAACAAAAATAGCATGTGCCAGAGACATATTCAATAGCTAGAAAAATCACATCACATTGTGATATATTCTAAGATTAGGGTACCAAAATATATATGTTTCTAAATTTTAATGAATTTATTATATATATATATATATATATATATATATAGAGAGAGAGAGAGAGAGAGAGGGAGAGTGGTGGGTAGATGATGATGATGATGATGATAGTTGGGGGCTAAGGACCATCTGCACAAAAAAGTTAGAGAAGTAAGAGAACATATATGAAATTTTAAAAAAAAAATTAAAATAGCTAAAAACAGGATATGTATAAAAATTCCAAAAAGTTTAGGTGGTCACTAGAGCTTAAGTCCACCTATGATCCTCTAGTTTCTCAAGTGTATCCAGAAGAAAAGAATTTTAATAATGAGATGCTAATATAAAATATGCTATAAAGTAAATGATTCTTGCTAAAATTGACCAAGTACTTTTGTTTTTGTCACCAACTAATGGGATAAATTTAAATATCATAAAAGTAGTATTTAGTAATTATCTTAAGACATAAGAAACATAAATAATAAGGACAAAAACGTGTTTGGTTGAAGAGATATAAAC
>Ga0325410_1006715_pt1 | contig 12615 bp, 9 predicted proteins | sample PopdelMetagenome_16_FD_206182 | JGI IMG/M metagenome (GOLD analysis project Ga0325410, IMG submission 206182) | Populus deltoides microbial communities from Bellville, Georgia, United States - Xylem-PdIQD-R3 | ecosystem: Host-associated > Plants > Phyllosphere > Stem > Wood/Secondary xylem... | reverse complement strand
AGAATGAATTAAAATTTGGGTTAAGGGCAACATGATTGGAAGTTTTGGGGTTTAATTAAACTTTGGAATTAATCTAATTAATCCAATCAAGGGTTTAATTGGAGAATTGATAAGTTTTGAGACTTAAATGGACTTGGATTTAATTAAATTAATGAAATCAGGGACTTAATTGAAACATTATCAAAATATATGGCTGATTCTTGTCAAATTTGAAAGAAATTAAAACCCAATGACCAATGTGTAAATGGCGCTGAGATGCAGGGGTTCAATTACAATTTACCCAAGGACTGGACTGCAAAAATGCAAAATGTCAAGGATCAAAACACAAAACACCAAAAACGGCGCCGTTTTCCTGCTACTGTTCATCTTCTTCCCGACTGAAACGGACGCTCACCGCCGCTCCCACCATTACACCTGCAATTAACACAATTTATGGCTTGAAGAAACGGCTTTGTTCTCTGGCTATAAAAGCCAGAGATAGTCCATGCACGGGGGGGAAGGGGGAGAAAAAAGAAAAACAGTGAGCGACCGAAAAGAAAAAAAACTAAGAGAAAAGGAGACCCAGAACAGGGGAGGACGAAGAGAAACAGAACCGGGAAAATTTTGGTCCCTCAACCAGCAGCAAATCCTCGTGCTTTTACCACCATCGTCTTCGTCTTGAACGGAGAAGACTGGGCAGAACCGAGGGGGGAAGGAATCACAGAACCGAGGGGCTGAGAGGGACACGAAAAGACCTGGGGAAAACTGGGGGGAATTGGACCCGAAAACCAGAGAAAAAAAGAGGGGAAACCAGAGGGGAAGACGAAAACAGAGAGGGAGTGAACCTGCAGAAGGGAGTATCACCAAACGAAACAAAAAACAGAGGAATAAACTCAAAGGTAGGGAAAGCAAGAAAATGGCTAGTTGATCAGCAACCGCGCGCCTTCGCCTTTAGCAGACCAGGTAAGAGACTTCTTCTTCTGCATTATTTCAAGTGTCTTTTACACTGTGCAAGTGAATTTTAATTCACTTGCACAGTGTAGCAACACGCGTGCGCTAACGCACGCGTGCTGCTGAGCCTAGCCGGGCCACTGGCTTGGGCCAGTGGCTGGGCCGGGCTGGCTGGGCCTAGCCCAGCCCATGTGGGCTGAGCTGGGCCCAGCCCCCCAAAACAAAAAAATAAAAAATAAAAAAATAGAAAGTATAAAAATAAAAATTTTGCATGTCTTAGAAAAAAAATATTTTTTTCTATTTATTCACTGATATCAGGATCAGGAATAGGAAAAAATATATACTGATTTTTTTTATAGCTACGAATTTTTACCAACGCCAGAGTTGGAATTATTCGTGGTGGAATTTTTACCAATGCCAGAGTTGGAATTATTCGGGGTGGGAATTTTTACCAACGCTAGAGTTGGAATTATTCGAGATCGAATATTCACTGGTGTCAGAGTCAGGAATATTATAAACAAATCATCGTAGCATAAGCGAATAAATGTTTAGCAATTTAAGACAAAAACCAGCAATGCAATCTGCCTTAGGCAGAATGTTTAAGGGGTGATAATATCTTCCTTTTTACGTAACCAGTCCCGTATCATAGAATCTCTGTTGACCAGTTAGGGTTCCTAGTGACCATAATACTAGGTGGCGACTCCTTAAACAAGACCTTTCCCCTAAAAGAACAAGATGTCAGATATCTGTTCTTTTTCCATAACTCGAGGATTATTTTTAGGGTTGCCGCGATGTCGGGTGCGACAATTAAAATAAATGTTTGTAAGATATAAGATTCAGATTCTTAAAAAGGAATATAATTTATTAGGTGAATTTTCATTTTCTTATTAATATAATTGTTTTTTTTATATAAAAACATGTTTTTTTATCAGTAGTATATTTTTTTTTGAATAAAAACTAAAGTTCATTAAAATAAATGTTCATAAAAATTTATATAATTTTATTTAAGGAGAAAAAATTGTATTTCTTTAATTAAAACACGTTTCCTTGTTCTTTTATCTCTTCTTAAAATATTTGTTCTTAAAATATCTCTAATAGCTTTTCCTGGATTTGAAAAATAATACTTAGAATCTTTCGATAACTAAAAAGTGTATGATGTCTAGATGTAATTGAGGACGGTTGTGGTTGTGATGGTGGAATTATCTGGTAAGTATGCTATTAGTAATACATATCTGATCTTTCTTTATTTGATGTAGGTGATGATTTAAGGGCGAATTTTTTTTAGAAAAGAGAATATGATGCAATCCTAACTTCAACATCAAGAGATCCATTAGAAGTTTCATTGGGTTCGGTAACAAGACTTAGAGTAAAGAGATTTAAGGATTTAATTAATGGACTTATTTAAGATATATAAGCTAAGATGGACTTCAAGATGATATCAAAGAATAAAGAACAAGTCTTGATTAATTTGATTCATGTCAAGAAAGGCTTGTATGAGAGCTTCAAGACATTACAAAAATAATGGAATAAAAAGATTCAAATATGCTAGTTGTGACCTTTCACTATTGTTTTGTTATAATTAGAGCTACAAAATAAATTTTGATGTGATTCTAGTTGCATTGAAAAGTAGACATTCATACATTTCTAGTGACATATGATAGATATTCTAATTCATCAAAACAATGGAGAACCATTCGTTTGAAGTTGAGCTTCAATTCTGCTATCAAATTATAAAATTCAACTTTGGACTTGTTTTCATTCGTTGAGCTATTATTTATTTATCTTTTAGTTTTTTATAGGGCCTGCAACATTTTAAGGGTTATTTGGGTTAGGTTTTATTTTATTATTTTAGTTATTTTGAGCTTTTAAAGCATTAAGGCATATTTATCAAGTTTTGGTCCCTTAAGTCAAATTAGAGTTAGCTTTTTACTATATAAATTAATTGTTAACATTATTTTAGGATTGCTAAAGTTTTATCTAAGGTTGACGCATATTATGCGTCCTTTTCTTTTTATGTGGTTGAGTGATTTTCATACTACGTTCTTAATTGAATTTGCAAATTCTTCGAAAGATTGGTCAACTTCGTTGTTATTTATATTTTTTATTCGCGTCTCATTATAAGCATAAGGTAGGGATAATCAATTGCATATAACTTTAATTTTAAGATAAGGTTCTTGTTGGGTCAAGTTGTAATTTTTCTTTTCAAACCTCAAATTAGCAATTTAAGGGACAAGTACACATCATCTTTGATATCAACTTCAACCTTCTATGTAATTCCAACAACTTGTTCTAACTTTATTTTAGTTATTTTAATTTCAGTATATTAACTGACTTTATTTTGTCTTTCGGATTTCACATTTACTTCATGTTTCTCTAATTTTTTATAGGCCTGCAATATTTTAAAGGTTATTTGGGTTAGGTTTTATTTTATTATTTTAGTTATTTTGAGCTTTTAATGCATTAAAGCATATTTATCAAGTTTTGGTCTATTAAGTCAAATCAAAGTTAGCTTTCTACTATATAAATTAATTGTTAACATTATTTTAGGATTGCTGAATTTTTATCTAAGGTTGCCGCATATTATGCGTCCTTTTCTCTTTGTGTGGTTGAGTGATTTTCATACTAAATTCTTAATTGAATTTGCAAACTCTTCAAAAAAATTAATCAACTTTGTTATGATTTATACTTCTTATTCGCGTCTCGTTATAAACATAGGGTAGAGTTGATCAATTGCATATAACTTTGGTTGTAAGATAATGTTCTTGTTGAGTCAAGTTGCAATTTTTTCTTCAAACCTCAAATTAGCAATCTAAGAAAGAAGTCCACATCATCTTTGATATCAACTTTAACCTTCTATGTAATTCCAACAACTTATTCTAACTTTATTTTAATTAGTTTAATTTTGGTATATTCACTGATTTTATATTATATTTTGAATTTCATATTTACCTCATATTTCTCTAAGTTTTCAGCATATTTAGTAACTTGTAAGTTGTCGATAAAAAAATGACAATAATTGTGTTTTGTATTTTTGGAAACAAACTCTATAGATAGAGTAATTGATTTGCCATTAAGAATATTGGTAATGGGAGCTAGAACATAAGTAGAATGGCTGAACTGGTTTGTATTATTGAGTGAAGATGGAAGAGCAAATTGCTGCTTCTTCACTAACCTAACCCTCCTTGAACGCTTCTTGTTAATATCTGACGTACTTTCTTTAGTTTATTCGTCCTTGATAAAATCGATGCCCATCGGCATGAGAAGTATAGAAGGGAAATATACTTGAAACTTGACTGTGGAGAACCACACACAAAGGTGAGGTTAGGGATCATTTCATAGCGACCACCAAAAGTAATTGAGTTCCGATCTTCTTCTATATGTTCTTAGGCCCATTAATTGCCCAATGAGAAGGTGGTTTTGGTGCCCATCGATTTCCCAGTCCCAGTGAGAAGGCCCACTTTTTGTTGATCTCTTGGCCACTTACAAGTTACAACACAATAAAATTCAATGCCACATTCTTCTTCTCTCTCTCTCTTTTTTTTTTTTTAATTTAATTTAACTTTATTTATTGAATTTGAAGCCCTTCTTCTTATATTAATCGTCTGCTTCCACCTTGCAGTGTATGTTTCACAGACGCGAGGGGCAGAGATAAACAACACCATAGACACGGAGGGTTTGCCATAACAAACAACAGAAAGAAGAAGAAATGGCAGTACACCGCGACAATCTACTGGAAGAAGAAGAAGAGAACGAAGAAGACAATGCTCTCTTTGAGGGAGACGGCTTAGTTGACCAAGATTCCGATATTCCTCCTCACCTCCGTGACCTTGCCCGCGCCGCTCAGACCGGTGACGTCGACGCTCTTCGCTATGCTCTAGGTGAAATGAATATCCTTCTCTTCTTCTCTCTTTTCCTTTTCTTTTCTATTATTTGCTTGAAATTCTAGTTCTTGGAATTTAGATGAACTGTTTTTCTTCTTTTTTTCTCAAGAGTTTACTTGTTAATTGGGATTGGTGTGACAATAGAAGCCATCTAGGCCGAGTTTTTGTTATAATATTTGGATTAGTTATTGGTGAGTCTGGAAGATTTTGAGTAAGCTGAGCAGTAATAGCAATCTCTATTGAATGCCATCAGCAATAGTGCTGTTGCTTATAAATTGAAAAAAAAAAATTTCCTTTGCGCGTCTATATTCCGACTTCTGATCTGCTGAAGACACTGCAAAAAAAAACTAGTCTGCTGCCTGCATTTAGGCTACCTTAACTTGTGGCTTTGAATTTCTGTTTCTGTATCTGATAGATAGATTTTTGGGTTCATTGTTTCAATAATAATGGAAATAACTTTATGAAAGAGTTCGATAATGGGTTCATTTGCTCGCCAATAGTGTTTATAATGCTAGAACTTGACAAAGCTAAACCCCAAAAGCGAAGCCGTATAATTGAATATTTGGAATATGGGATTCGTAAAGATTTGGAGTTTGAACTTGAGCATGATCAAACATCAAACATTTCATTCTTTGATTTTTCATGAGATTAAAGGAGTATATTGCTGGTGATGGAGATCTTTTCTTAGCTTCTCTATGCAGGATGTTTAAGGTTCTCCAAAATGTCTGATTGATGATGGTTTGTTACATAATTTAGAGGTTATAAAACAATATTGTAGAATGGCATTGACTTGTAAAATGATAAAAATCTTTTGGATTTCCAGCCAAGAGGCTGTCGGTTCAAGGCTTTGAGAGTAGCTATTTTATACAAAATGTGAAAGGGTAGCCTTTTCTCTTGTTGAAGTAGAAAGTAATGGAAGAGTGGGAATTACAAGTTTTGTCTAGAAATCTCTAGAATTAGGGAGGATGTTTGCAGAACCCATTCCACTATACAAGTTAGAAATCAGAACTTTGAAAGTACAAATGTTTTATTTAAAGTTTTCAACTTCCATTTCATTCGTTTTCATCATTGCGTGACAATGAAATGCCAACAGAGTCAAATAGGATCTTTCTCGCTCATGCTTTAGTTTCTGATTCAGATAACCTGAATGGCAGCATTGATGAACCAGTGGAAGATGGGGACACGGCTCTCCATTTGACATGCCTGTATGGCTATTGTCCCTGTGTCCAGGTTAGTTGACTCAATTTATTCTCTCTTGCTGCTTTTCAGTGGTGCTTTATAATGTCAAACAGTAGTACAAATTATTTACACTTTCCTTTGTAGCTACTCCTGGAAAGGGGAGCAAACTTGGAGGCCAAGGATGAAGAAGGGGCGATTCCTTTGCATGATGCCTGCGCAGGGGGTAAGAACAAGAAATAATTACCATCAACATGTTCCGTATTCTTTCACGATGAAATTATTTAAGCTAATGTTGATTTTTCTTTTCTTTTTTCCACCTCACCTCCCTTGTTCTATTCTGCAGGATTTACTGAGATAGTCCAACTTCTGGTGAACAGTGCTAATAGTGCAGAGCGGGTGAAAAGGATGCTAGAGATAGTTGATGATGAGGGTGATACTGTAAGTTCCAATAATAAATTGAATGGTTTTTGTGTTTCGGTTGGAGGCCTTATTCTTAGAAAATAGGTTGCAAAAGAAATTATATCATTTCTGTTTCCTTTTCTTTTTAATCTCTTTGGGGATGCTGTGTTGGGCCAGCTGATGTCATTGCTGGCTTTGCCTGGTCCTTCATCTAGTGGGAGCTGACGAGGGTTCCAAGAATGACTGTATAATTTGGACCTATAGCTGTTAGCTGTGTTGTAACCCCCCACCCCACCCCAACAACCATTGTCTACTTCCTCGTGATTACTAATATTAAAACCCTTTTGCAGCCTCTTCACCATGCAGCAAGAGGTGAACATGCCGATGTTATTAGATTGCTGCTGGCTTCTGGTGCCTCCGCTACAACAGCAAACTCTTATGGAAAGGTTAGTAACCATTGATTTCATTATGAAAATTATGTTTCTCATCTCTGTCTTGTACCTGTTACTAATTAATTGCTATGGCAGACTCCAAGCGAACTACCTGAACCAGATACTGAAGCGCACAGAATTTTGGAATCGGCTGGATGAGCTTATTCACGACCATCTTCAGCTTTCCTCGCCCAAACACAAGATTATACCTAATGGTTGTTGGATGAAACTTTCTTTCGTTGGCTCTGCATTTTGCATTTGATGTCTTCTTTAGAGTGTAGCTACTTAATCTTGGAACAGCTTCTTGTTGGAGAACCCATTTCAGATTATAACATTACGAGTTTTCCATCTAAAGCATATAATGTATGCACTCCTAAGGCAAGTGATATAGCTTTAAGTTACCAGAAAGTGACAATACGTGTATTTTTTAACATTACATGCCTATCATGCAATGTTTTGTTTGGCGAGACACGAGGGAAAGGAATGGTTGAGGAAAAACTGGAAGTATCTATAGTACATGGAATATCATATCAATTCCTGCTGCTTTTATACTACATTAGTCACTGCAGTGACCCCAAAGTAACGAAGAGGATCAAGAAATCCCGATTATTAGCTCTCGCATTCGATGTTTACATGGTTGGCTAAAGAATTATGTAATCGTACAATGAAGAGAATTAGCTTGGGAGAAAGGAAAAGTTAGTTTGAGAGAGAGAGAGGGAAGAAATTGTTGAGCTATAATCTGGTAGCTGTTGTCTTGTATTTTTTTTCAAATAATAACTTTGTACATGTGAACGTGAATATATATATATATATAGACACACACGACAACTAACTTTAATTGGCTTTCTCTAATGCAACACATAATTGGGCCGGTTTCTAAAATTATATTTGATCATATCGCTTCAATACTCCCTTGAAAAGTTGAATGGGTAAGGTATAATATTCAACTTGGTTTGTAGAAAAATAAATTGAGATGATAAGAGGGGTTTAGTGTGAACATCAATTTGATCATCAGAAACATAAAGAACATAGTCATCTGCTTATTAGAACCAATAAATTGAACCTAATATAATTGCTAGAGATAATGTCACGAACTAAGTGAAAACTAATCTTCATATGTTTCATCCAAGCATGGAAAACTGGATTGGCTATCAAATAAGTTCAAGAAATAAAGACTTGATGTATAGAAATTCTACAACACCATTAGCAATGGCTTTATACTCTGACCTTGTAGAAAACCGAGCAACAAAGCATTGTTTGCTAGTTTTTCAAAAGCTAAAGTTTTGGTCGAGCAAAATAGCATAACCATAGTAGACTTTACACTATCATTCTATTTAGAATCGTTAAAGCCACTAAGAGAAATCACTCTAATGAGTCAAGTGTAAACCAAAAAACAAATACCAAGTAGATAGTGTAAGATGCACTTAACTGCCTACCAATTAATATCAATGAGAGAATGGATGAACTGACGTATCTTATTAATTGAAAAACATATGCCAGATTGTGTAAATGTAAGATATTGAAAAGCACTCATAATTGTTTGAATTGGGTAGGGTTTGAATGGAGTAACCAATTGATTTTGATAAAGGAGAACCAAAGAAATAGAAATAAAATATTGAAGAAAGACAAGATTATCATTTGTAAGTAAAATTTCATCAACATAAACAAATAGAAATATTGTAGCCTCAACAAAACAAAGAATGAACAAGTATCGGTTATGAAGTTATGAAATCCCAAAGAAAGTGAAAATTGACCAGGCCAATCAAACCATGCATAAGGTGACTATTTTAGATCATAAAGAGAATGTTTCAATTTGCAAACATGGTTTGGGAATTGAGGATTACAAAAGATATGAGGTTGAGCCATAAACACATTTCTATCAAGAAATCCATTGTGTACATCAAGACAATGAGTCGACTAACTCTGAGTAATACTAATACAAAGCACTATTTAAAAAGTTTAAGACTTTACCACTGGACTAAATATTTTCTAAAAATCAACCCCTTCTTATTAATGATAACCTTTAGCCACCAAACATGCTTTGTAGAGCTTAAAGTCTCATTTGCCTTGCTTTTAATCTTATCTACTTGTCTATAACCCACCATATTCATAGTCAAATCATATGGGACCAAGTGTCATTAGAAGCAAATGCATAAATGTTAGCAATTATAACAGATTGCCACTCATCATATCATTTGATCTCAATAAAAGATGATGATTCGAGGATAAAATTGGAGGATGCTAATAGTTTTTTAGGAAACGAGTAGGATGAGATTGTAAAATCACATGGTGTTGATTTTCAACACTAAAAAAGATGTAGAAGTAAAAGTAAACGACATGGCAATAAAACTTACATTAGCAAGAAGATTCAAGCCAAGGGTGATAGGATAAGGGTGAAAAAGACATGAGTAAGTGAGTGACAACACAACAAGAGGGAGAAGAAGGGGATATAAGAGACTGAGAAGAAGAGTAAGGAGACTTACAACATGCTGGTTTTTATTGCAGAATGGGCAGAAAAGAGACAAACTAACAAGCAATATTAGAAAAAAGCTTAATAAGAGATAGGGTGACCTAACCAAAGAAGTAAAAATCCACTATAAAGAAGATTAAAAAAAAAAAAAGAAACATTATTTGGACTAAAGGAATTGAAAAATAAAAAGATTGACTCAAGAAAAGTATAATGACGAACAATGTTGATATAATGAGAATGAATGTCCATACATTAATAATAAACATAGAGTGAACTAGGAAGACACAGTAAGGAATGAAAAGTCATTTTATTATGATTATATGAAAAAAAAAATAGTGAAAACATAAGCATCCAAATACTTTAAAGAAATTATATTCATAATGAAAGCAAAATAACATTTTAAACTAAGAGTTAAAACATAGAATTGGATTTAGCATGCGATTAATAAGATATACAACAGTTTCAAAGTTATATGACCAAAACTTAAATGGCAAGAATGCTTAAGCAATAAGTGCAAGTCTTATTTTAATGATATGTCGATGATGACATTCAATAATTCTATTTTACTCATGAATGTGAGGGCAAGTGACATGATAAAGAATGCTAGAATTATGGAGAAAACAAAGGTGTGAAGTTTTTGAAATTCACCACCCTAATCAATTTGTAAGCTTTTGAAACAAGTACAAAATTGAATCTTAGTAAGTTCTTAAAACTAAATTAAAATTTCAAAAACTTTTAATTTAACATGTATAATGTAAAACCAAAAGAATTTGGCAAAATAGTCCACAAAACAACAAAATAATGGTACCTTTCAACTAAGAAAATGGAGGAATAACCCCAAACATCATTAAATATTAAATCTAAAGAAGTAGTGCTCGCATGTTTTAAAGAAAATACAGTTGATCTACTAGATTTACCTATAAGATAAGTAGTACAATTGAAATTGAAAGAAAATGATAACATAAGAAAATGTTTATTGGAAACTAAATGACATAACACATATTAGTGAAGATGACCAAGATGACAATGCCAGAGTTTGGGTGACACACAGATGACAGGAAAGGTACAAGGATTGGGTAAAGAAGAATAAACATGAAGGATTAAAGAACATCTTTATTAGTGTCAAAAGAATGATATCATTTGAGATAAAAATGATCATGAAATTCAAAAAAGAAATTATTATTAATAGCAAATTAAAGCACAAAAAGTAAATACTTTATTATATCATGAAGTTATAAAATAGATGATAAATTTAAGATACAAACAAGTGTAAGAATGTTAGAATAACCAATAGTATAAATTAAAAAACACTTACCAGCCCCCACTTTAAGGTGATCTGAACCATAATAGTATTATTTAAAGGGACATTATGGGTAACTTTAATATCTAGGTGTCAATCAAGAGGGTCATAACCACTAAAATTACAAGCCAAATCTATTTATACTATTGAGTTTACTAAGTCAACTGACTACAATCTTTTCCCACCCCCAGATTGATCATTATTGTTGCCTCTATAATTGATCCAAAGAGAGCAAGAGGTGGCCAAGTGATCCCAACTACCATATAATTGACATCATAAATGTGGTTGCAAGTTGGACTAATTCCAAAATTATCGTGATCCAAGATTTTGATAAATATTATCGGTTGGACCATGACCACACTATTGATGACCTCTTCCACAATGGTTAAACCCCTCATGATCACGAAGAAATTATTACCAAAGTAGAAAGTTGATGAAAATTTTTATTGATAAACTCATGGCTTAATAGTAAATAGTGTAGTTTAGTAAAATATATAGGTTATGCTTGAGTCATAAGAGTAGTTACAAGATTTGTAAACTCTACATGAAGCTCTTTAAAGAGGTAAAGGTTAAATCTAAAGGATAAAGAGGTTTACCAATAGTTATGAGGTTTACCAATATTTATAAGTTCATCATTATAGGTCTTTCCATGTTGAAAATAGGCTATGACACTTTCATTAGGTTTCTAACATAGTTCAATCAAGGAAAAATGTATAGACATAATAGATGTAATAGAGGAAGAGGTAGTGTTAATGCTAGAGTGGTCAAAACGACATAAAATATGGCACAACTTGTAATTAAACACGGTACCTCAATAGAGATAGAGGCAATTGGTGCGCTCTTAAGTAATTGATCTTGTTGTACTCATATGGTATAAGCTAGATTGATTTCTATGGTATTATTAAAGATGGTGATTTTGGTAGGACATGGTCACTACCATCAATGAATTTCAATAAGCCATGACTTATCAAAAAGTGTTGAACTTATGCTTTCCAAAAGATATTGTTGTTGTTTGTAAGTTTCAGAAAGAGATAGTAATGAGTGTGTTGAAAGATACGACTATCATGGTTTAGTGGTATGGAGTTGACACCATTATAATTGTAAAAAGGTGGTGGAACTAAAGTAGGATTTGTTGTGGGTTGTGATATAAAAGAGATTTGTGTAGGAGATTGATTTTCTGAAATAGTCATGGATGCAATTATGTAATAGGCTTTGATACCATAATAGAACAATGAAGAGAATTAGTTTGAGAGAAAAGGAAGAAATTGTTGTGAGCTATATTCTTGTACTTTTTGTTGGGTTTCCTAAAATATATAGATGCAGCGGAAATATTAAATTTAAAATTATTTAGGATTCCCAATGATTCCATTAGATAAATCTAAAGTTATTTTAGAATTTTATGTGAAAATTACCTGAAGATCAAATATTATTTTCGGCTTTGAATATTTGCTTCAAATGATGGGTTACTATAAACCACAAGTCGTCTAATTGTTCGACTTCTAACAGTAATCCACACAAACCAACCAGTGAGAAATCTCTTGAATCCTTTTTTGAGAGAGGAATTGTTATACCTTAGTTCTTTTCTTTTGTGTTTTAAGTATTTCAATATTGTACTCTACTCAACTTTTTTACCATCCACTAAAAATAAGAGGCATAACTTTCTATTTATAGTGATGCAACCATATTATTTGATAGTTTCACCTACATTTAACTAGTGTTTTGCCTATGTTTTATATATAAAATGCATTGATATTCTTTTTTATTTTATGTTTTGAAGGCACTTTTGGATGAAAGATGCAAAAAGAAGTAAATTGGAGGTAATTGGCAGATTTGACGTTCAGTCGATGTTTTTTGGAGAGCGTGAGTTCTAGAGATCAAAATGAAGTGATTCCAGCGGAACTAAAAAGCTAACATCCATACCTTTCTGGAAATGTAATGCAAGAAAAATAAAAAGAGAAAGATCATGGAAATCACATCCTGCAAAGTCAAATCTTGCATTCTGCCAATGTTGACCTTTGGCCATTC
>Ga0325410_1006710_pt1 | contig 12623 bp, 13 predicted proteins | sample PopdelMetagenome_16_FD_206182 | JGI IMG/M metagenome (GOLD analysis project Ga0325410, IMG submission 206182) | Populus deltoides microbial communities from Bellville, Georgia, United States - Xylem-PdIQD-R3 | ecosystem: Host-associated > Plants > Phyllosphere > Stem > Wood/Secondary xylem... | reverse complement strand
ATATTTATTAAAATTAACTCGGTTAAATGTTACATGAATTTAATTAAATTAACTAAATTACCAGTTAAATTTGATTGAGTTTTAACCAATTTAACAAAAACAAATCCAGTCTAGTTTATGTATCCAAGTTAAATAGATATGCTTATAGGTACGCCAACCAAATTAGTATGGGAGTAGTTGTTGTGGTATGGATCTCTACACCATTTTATTCGTATTGTTTGAGAAATTAATTTAATATGCTCTTCCCGCTTAGTTTATTTGTACTCTAATATAACAGTTAATGTCAAGGTATTGTTTGGAATTATGATTAAATTATAATTATTTTTTTTTTGTGTTTGTAAATCGTTTTAATATATTAATATTAAAAATAAATTTTAAAAAATAAAAACAATATTATTTTAGTATATATAAAAAAAAACACTTTAAAAAATATTTTTTAACACATTTATAAATATAGGAAGATACCCACTAACTAACCCATGCTGCATCTTCTAGTGCGCTGGGTAGAAAGGGAGGCAAGAACTGCATTGCTATACACGAATCGGTTTGACTTGATACTTACATTGAGTGCATATTTTGTATTGTATTTAACCTCTGTTTATGTATATTTGAAAAATATATTTATTTAAAAATAATATTTTTTATGTTTTATATTGATATAATGATAATGAAAAAAAAATTAAAAAAATTATTTTAATATATTTTGAAAGCTTTTAAAAAATATTCATACTAAACATGCACTTGGACCATTCCCGAGGCCTCCTCCTACGCTGCCAGGAGTAGAGAGGAGGTTTTTCACTCTTGTTGAGAAAGAAGAAATGCCCTAGCTAGCTCAGCTTCTTGGTTCTTGAGTATGTCCTCTCCCAGGACCGGAATGATTATCCCTTCTCGATGGGTCCGAATTCTTCCCTGAATGTCGTCGGGTATTGAAACCGTCACGCGTAATCTGCAGAGGTGTGTCCGCCCCCCGAGTGAATGAGAAAGAAAGGATTTCTCGCAGCAACCTCCAGAACTTTTTCGTAAGAGCATTCGGTATTGGGATCATGCATGTATCCATTGAAGAAGATCCTCTGTCTTCCCTCTTCTTAGAAGAAAAAGAAAATCCTAACAAAATCGATAAAATAGAAGAAATATGAGTGGATAGAATTTTAAAAGATACACGAGTCACTGGATTGGTGACAAATCATGATCCAAGGCTCAATTTTTTTAAAAGTTTTTTTTTCTTTCTCATTTATCGTTTTTTATAATTAATTAGTGCTTTCTGTAAAAAAAAAAATCGAAACAAAAAGACGAGGAAATCTTAACTTAGAGACTAGACCAAGGAGAAAACGGGAAGGACAACAGTCATAGGAAATAAAGTTTTCCGAAGATGATGACACCGAAGGACTCCCTAGCTGTCAGGGAGTTCTAGGTGGGCTTCAAGGAGGAATTTATCTTGTTGTTAAGGATCCGGACCACAGCACCACGGGTGCGGTTTTGGTAGGGTTGTGTCCGATAATAAGGGCTCACCTGGGCTACGCTATAGCCGAAGGCCGTGCATGTTCTTGGTGCCAGTTTGCTGTCTTTTCTATTTTTTAAATTATTTTTTATTTTAAAAATATTAAATTAATATTTTTTTTATTTTTATGAGTTAATATTAAAATTTTAAAAATTATTATTTTAATATTTTTTAATTAAAAATTATTTTTTTAAAGCATATTGCACCAAGCTAAGCTAAAAAAATCGGTACAAGATGGGTTTTGAGCCATTATCGCGGCCGAACACACAATGGGCCAATAGCAAACTGATTTAGAGTGTGTTTGATATTGTGGTAGCTGTTATGATTGTGGTTGAAAAAAAATGATTTTAATAAAAGCATTTTTTCTGTGGTTTGTAAATATATTTTGTGTACTTGGTTAAAAGTGTAGTTTGACTTTATTATAGTAAAAGCATGTTTGTTTAAAATTGTAGTTGCGGTTAATGATCTATATAAAATTATTAAAAAGGGCATAAATGAAATAATTCTTTGTGTCAAGAGGACACAAAACATGTAGTCCAAATAAAAACTGGCAAAAAAAAAATATGGTGAAATTACAAATTGTGTGATAATGAAGGACCGGAAAACAAGACAGCCTCGTGGATTTGGCTTTGTGACCTATTCAGATCCATGTGCTGTAGATCAAGTCATTCAGGATACTCTTATTATCAATGGCAAACAAGTACGATTTTGCTGTTGGATTTAAATACTGAACATCATCCTTTTCTCTTCTTCTTTCCCCCCCCAAAAATCCGTGACCAGGGAATCGGCCAGTTAAGGTGAGTGTGTGAGATTGATGTGAGCTTGGCATGACACAGGGAAGCACAATAAAGAGAGCACGAGAAGATCGCAGAGAGGAAAAGCAGCAACAAAGAAACGGTATGAGGTCTGTGCGAGGTTGAGACAGGGAAGCTGCGGGGAGGAGGACAACACGATGAGACGAGGGAATCTATGAAGGAGGAGAGACGATGGCAGCTTTGTTTGGGAGGTGAATCAGTTGAGGAGGAGAGACGATGGAAGCCATGGTGGAGGAGGAGACCCTAGTGGAGGAGAACAGATTGGGCTAATTAATTTTTTTGGTAATGAACATTATTGTTTACAGTGTTTTCTGAACATCAGCCACGACAAAAGCAAGGTAGAGTTGCTTTTGTTACTTTCGTGTTTAGAACGCATATTTGTATGGGACCCAGGCGATTAAAATTGTGATTAACTGTTAACCAAACAGCTTGCAAACTAGAAACGCATGAAACGTGGACACTACCACGTAAACAAACAGGTTCTAACAAAAATTTGGATGGGAAAGTTGCTAGTGTTAGTATTGTCAGTGGATTTGATCTTGGCAAGATTTATCGATCCTGTGATCAAAGTAAATCTCATGAACATTGTTAAAAGAAAATTCTTAATCGATAGCAATAATTTCTATATATTAATATGTAATTACTTCGATATTACTTGAAAGCTATATTATTTCTTAACTTCATTTATAAACCTTGAATATTTACAGTCCATTTCTTTCCTTATTTAGCATACGCTATTAATTGATCTAGCAAATCTCGTGTTGAAGGGAGTTTACTTATTAATGCTAAGAGAATAATATTCTGCCCTTTCTTATGATCAGAAGCCATAAATTTACTCAAATTTGAATTCGATAATGAATTAAATTATGGTTTCTACATTCAATCAAACTGATAACGCACGTCATGGACAATGGATCTTGGGCTGGAACGCCCATCCATGATGTAATCGATCCATCAGAAACAGATGGGTCTATGTAATACCCACCCATCTGCCATGGCAAATGTTTGAAGAGCCCATTAAAACAGGTCCATTCTACTGTCCTTTTCAATGGCTGCCTTAAAAACAAAATAGTAATAATAAAATAAATATACATACATACTAGTTGAGACTTATAATACATAGTCAAATAATCAAAATCATAGATCTAATCCTTCATATGAGTTGACTTTATACATTAGATCTTGGCCTAAACTTGGTCTCAAAGGACATAACTAGCTTGAATCTTGGATATTTGATCCAAGAGTACAAGAATTGGTCTCATCATCTTCAAAATATCCCATAAAAGGGCAAGAAGAGCTACAAACTAACCAAGAAGTAAGCAAGCAAACAGAAGGGACACAGCCAACAGAAGGGACACAGCCATGAATCGGAACTTAGGTGCTTTTTGGATTGGATTGGTTGGTGCAACCATCACCTTGTCTGCTTACTCACAGACTTTTGTCTCTCCTACACAGTGTATCACCATTGGTCTCTTTGTTCTCACGTTTGGCTTGCTTGTCAGAGAAGGTTTCATTTCCCTTTAGTTGCCTAATAATGTTTGTGTTGTATTAATTATATTTTGATGGAAGAAATTATTTCTACCATTTATTTGATGATGCACAGTACTGCTTTCTGTTTTTGGTTTTCGATCAGGATTATGCTACTTTTTTACGTGTCTTGTGTTTTTCTTCTTCTTCTGGGAATGTTTATGTAATTAATTATTTGGTTTTAGTAATTGCACAAGCTCCTTGATGTCAACTTTCATTGTTCGTGGCTATTTAATTACTGTCTCACAGTAGCTTTACGAAAGCTAAAATTAATGATTTATGGACGAGGAAAGTTCTCCATGCCCACGCCAAATGCATATTAAACTTGTGTTGGAAGGCACGATGCATCAATGTTTTGTATGCTAGCTTTTCCAAAGCTTCTGTCCTGGGTAAAATGGTGGTCTTCCCTTCTGTTCTTTTTGAATTGAAGGGTTTTTTTTTTTTTTTTGAATAACAAAAGAAGAACTTGACAAAGAGCGTTTTTGAATGATGTTAATTTTACTGAAGATTTCCTCATCGAAACCATTCTCCTCAAAGTTTCAATTGCTGTATTCATGATTTTGTATTACTCGAGGTTTTTTAATAATGTATGATATATTTAAGAAATGATTTTGGATAAATTATTATGTATATATAAAACATCATCTAGTTTTTATTTTTTATTATTAGATAAACACCATTGAATCCGTCCATGATATGAAAACAAAACACTCGAAAATGAAAAATAAAAATAAAAATGAGAAAGGTTATACATAAATTGTAAGAATTTTGATTTGAATTACAGATTCTTGTCCATCTGCATTATTATTTGCAAAAGAAATTCCAACTTTCTAAGTCAAACAACCCTCACAAAGATGTCTACATTACTTGGGAGCTGGCACAACGTATATGCTACTATTTCTACCAATTTACTCTCTTTTCTTTGTATTTTGTACTCTGAAAAATGACAACAAATCACAATGGTTCTTGTAAAAGTAAAAAAAAAAAAACAGTTTCCCTAGTGTTCAGCAGAAAATGAATGCCCAGATTGCTTCAATGATCTGCAACAACGATAAGAAAAAATTGTCCCCAAAGAATGACAGTGTTGTAGTTTCTTGAAGACAAGAAACAACGTAGGAACGACAAGTATTGGGAGGAGACAATGCTTGGCCATGATTCTTGTTTGCTAAGAGTTGGGAACAAAGGTGCCGATGTAACCAAATCCAGCAATGAAGAAGGCAATAGATTGAAGGAAGAGGAAAATGTAGTATCTGTTCTTTCCAAAGGCAAAATCATAGCATCCACAGAAGAAGAGATAGGCTCCAGCACAAAGTTCTAGCCAATGTAATCTGTTAACATTCAACCATTAAGAAAACAATATCAGAATCGTTAAAAACTGGTTCCTGATAACCTCATATAGGAATCATGTATGTTAAGTCTACCTTTCTCCTATCCTAATCCGCGGTTTCTTGGTAGCTTTAGCAGGTAATTTTCCCTTGAGAGCATCTCCTAGTTTTTCAGTGACAACCCATTCATTCACTCTTCCTATCTCCAGCAAACCTATGAAAGTTGCCTTCGTCCGGTGGAGGGACATGACATTCTCAAATAGGATCCAGAAAACCATCAGGTGGAGTGATCTGCAAGATTATGCAGGTTCAGAAGGATTAGGAATTTACAAATAACATCAGTTTTACGAAACTGGACAGTAAGAAAGTTTGGTTAAATTTAGTATAGATGGACAGACCTAGGAGTTCCAACAGCATTGAGGAGAGTTACAATTGAAGGAATATAGACAGCTCCCCACTTAGGAACGCTTACTTCAGGAACCAGAACAGTTGAAGGCAAAACAACACAGTAGAATACAAATGTGACAATGTGTGCCACAATCTTTCGGACGAAGAAGAAGCTGTAGATCACATAACACTTCTTCCACAGTGACACTTTCTGCAGTAAATTGTATGCTATTAGTTAAAACTGGAAGATGAACCAACAATTTAGTCTCATTTTTCTGTTTTCTTAACTATCAGACCAAAAGGAAAAAGATAGTGTACCTTGTTTTTTACTATTTCGATTGCCATTTTCTTAAAGAGATTTGCAGGCCCACAAGACCATCTGTGTTGCTGATATCGGTAAGCTTTGAAAGTACTTGGTAATTCATTTTTCACCTAAAAATGCAAAAAAATCAACCAAGTTGTATTAACAAGTGGCCGCATGTGATTAGCAGAGGACTTGCATATCTAACAACTTTTCTGACATACGTACTAATCACCTAGCCAGCTGGTAAGGTTGGTGGCTAATCAAAATTTGGTGGATTTTTCATTTGTAATATTTTTTATGAAAGTCATTAAGACTGAAAATGATACCTTGAGGTCACCAACATAAACAAACTTCCAGCCTTTCAGACTAGCTCTTACTGCCAAATCCATGTCCTCCACCGTTGTTCGATCCTTCCAACCTCCAGCTTCATTGACTGCTGAAATTCTCCACACACCAGCAGTACCTGCACCAAATGTCCAAATTTGTATCAACATGTCTCAGACATGAAAACTGATTGCACATTAAAGAGAAAATCAAACCATGTTACTGCTTTTTCAATATGAATCTTACCATTGAAGCCAAAGAAAGCATAGGTTGCAGACCCCACTTCTTGCTCCACAGTGAAATGGTAATCCAATGACATCTCTTGCATCCTTGTCATTAAGCACTCATCAGAGTTGACTACAAAGAATCAGTCCAAAAAAAAAAGTTATGATCAGACCAATGTTCAATTATTATTTAGTATTCCTCAATGATTAACTTAACGATGCTTAAAGTACCAATCAAGATTACCAAATTTCCAGCGAGCTTGAACAAGAGCAATTTCAGGATTGTGAACCAGAAATGGTATGGTGCGCCAAAGATAGTTAGGTTCAGGCTGGAAATCAGCATCAAATATGGCCACATAATCACATTGTTTAACATAGCTGTGCTTCATGCCTTCTTTAAGAGCTCCTGCCTTGTATCCTTTCCTGTTGTCCCTAATCTCATACTTTATGTTAATGCCTTTGCTTGCCCATCTCTGACATTCTAGTTCCACCAAGCTCTGCATATATTTTTGACATGTCATTTACTTTGGAAAAAAATACAAGTCCGTCAGCAAACTACAAGGAGACTGGAGAGTTAAGAGGTAGAAACCTTAATGGCAGGGTCAGTTGAGTCATCAAGAACTTGGATTATGATCCGGTCGGACGGCCATGACAGCCCACAGGCAGCTCCAATGGACAACTGATAAACCTGAAAACAATAGAACAGTAGAGATTAGAACACGGCAAAACTATAAACAAAAAGCAATAGTTCAGGAGGAAAAAAAAAGTACCTCTTTTTCGTTGTACATTGGAATCTGCACTAGAACCATAGGATAAGCTGAATTACCAACCTCAATATCATCCTTCATAGGCTCCCATTTGTACATCTTATTTGGTTTTTTTCCAAACAACTTCACAAAAACTATAACAATTCCCATATACACTCGTTCAATGAAAAGCATTATTGACATGCCCAAGCACACTACAACCAACAGTTTCAAGACCGGCACGATCAATGGTTCTTTCAGTACTTTCCAAATCAATCCAAACTGGCCTGTAATATCATCGCGACCAGTAGGGAAAATGTTACTAGCAGATGATACACGATCCATTGGACTAAATGGCACTGGTACGATAAAGGGTACAAGGAAGGCTCAAAAATATGTGACACTTGTGTGTGCTTGGTTATATATATAGAGGGATATACTTCTTTGCGAAAAGAACAAGAATGACTCAATTCCTTTTGCTTTCGAGTCACGTTTAGGCAATGTGGAAGAGAGATAGCTAGGAAGATGGACTGGTGTCAGTGACTTGATTGTTGAAGCAGCTGTCACTCCATTGCAGAAGTAGACCCACTAGCCATATATGATCATGCACAGGTTGTAGATCTTTCAAAGGAAGCTAGCCAATGTGGAAAGCAAATAGCAATATAAAATGCTTACAAGACCCTCTTGTTTTTTTTTTTCCTTTCAGAGAGGAGAATATTTTGATCAAGTCTGGTATTCCCTTCTCTGCTATGTGATTAGATAAGAGAGGCCCTGGGGATTTTAAAGCTAAATGCATAGTGCTTAAATATTAAAATAAATAAATAAATAAAAGCTAAAAGGTGTGGAAGTACACACAATTGGATTCCTACAGTGAAGTTATTCTTTTACACTTCGGACTGGGAAAAACATAAGCATTGAAGCAGAGTGTTTGTTGGTCTTTTCCACCGGCACAATAGCCATTAAAAAAATACAACAAAATTTATAATTATTGATCAAAGACTTTCTTAATTTTTCACCAACTTCTTAACAATAAAAATACTTTCTTGCTTTCAAAATAAAAAATTTATTAAACTGCTAGATAGAAGTATTTATGATTTTTCCATGACCCAGAGAACATGTTTTGAAGCGAAAAAAAACAAAAAAGAAAACTTTGCCTTTAAAGATATTTTAATATTTTCACATTGATATTTTATATAATTAACAGGTTCATAGGGGTGCTTTTGTATTTTCATATTTTTTTTCAATTTAATATTTAGAAATCTAGTGGCGCTGGTCATCAAGTAGATAGTGTTTACGCTATTTAGGTAGCGTATTTGACGCTACCAGATGGTCAAATCTGGTCATCCGTCATCTTACTAGATGTATAACTGTCTCCTCTTCCATATGGTATAGCGCATGTAGGCGTGTGGTTGTCGTATTGTTTTCGGTAGTCATTTGTTTTTGTTTTTGTTTTTGTTTTTTATTTTTTTTTGTTTCTTGACAGTTAAAATACATTATTATTCTCTTTGTTATTTGATTTTCAGTCTTAGTTCTCATTCTTTTAATTTTTTATTTCATTCTTACTTCTTTTATAGAAGTTTTTTTCAATTTAGTCCTTCAATTATAATTTCTCATATGTTTTGTTTTTCATTTCAGTCCTCCTTTTAATTTCTTGTTTCTTTCTTATTTATTTTACAGTTTCAATCCTCATTCTTTTAATTTTTTATTTCATTTTATTTCTATTTAATACTTTAATTATAATTTGTATATATGATGTTTTTCGATTCGGTCTTTCTACTTTTGATTTTATATTTTTTCCCTTGACTCTTTTGTCAAAGGTTTTATAATTTATAATTTTATCCTTTAAATCAAATTTATGAATATTTTCAATAGTAATAATATTTATTTTAATTTGATCATTTTTCTTTTGATTTTTGATTTTTTCCTTTGCATTCTTATCAAAGTTTTCATAATTTTTAATTTTATCCTTCAAATTAATTTTATAATTTTTGTTATAATAATAGTGGTGGTTATAATACTAATAATGATAATTGTAGTGGTTGTAATAACAACAACAACAACAACAACGATAATAATACTGACAATATTATTAATAATACTTCTAACAACGATGATAATGTTAGTAATAGTGGTAATAATAATAGTTTATTATGATAGTAATAATGATGATAATAATTGTGGTAGTAATATTTATAATAGTAATAATAATAGTAGTAGTGATAACAGGAGGAGGAGCAGCAGCATCAATGCTAAAAGGTTTATTATGGTGGTGGTAGTGATTATGATATTAATATTTGTGGTAATAATAATTAAAATAGTAGTAATAATGATGATGATAATAATAATAATAATAATTTATTATTTGATGTTTTATTTGTTGGGAATTGAGTCTCATCACTTTTTCATGTATGATATTTCTGATCCAATATCTCGGTTATTGGTATGAAAAGTTTATATAACTTAATGTTTTTTTTATTTTTTAACTTTTTTTTATTGTTTAACAGTAATTTTTTAAAATAAAATACAATTATCTAAATTTCTCATTTTTATTGGAAACTCACACCACGCAAGATCCAAAATAAAAGATATAAAGATTTATTTTCCTCCGCGGACTTACATCATTGCAAAAAAAAAAAAAAAACCTACATGCTCTTGATATATTTTCTTTTATATTTGTAAAAATATGATTGGACCTGTTGTTACAGAGCGCGTACAAATAAACTATTAGAGTAAGAAATGCTAAATAAAACAACAAATAGTCAAATGGAAAAGTACTGATAATCTGATGCCGACAAAGAGATTTGGATTCTAGTTTTATTTGTCTTGCAAAATGTTTTCAACATTAATTGATGAGGGCTTTGCCTATCTTTATTGACAAACTGTGAAGTCCATTTCCTTAAGCTTGTAACTGACTCAAATGAGTTTAGCCTTCACTTTCATTCTCTTGACATTTGCCTCATCTATAGCTGCCTGCTTTGAGATTCATTTTCATTTTAATTTTAATTAGAAGGGCACTAATCAACAAAAAATGTTAATTTATTTTTAATTATTATTAGATTAGTTTTTCGATCGATAACGTACCGTCATAGATATTAAACCTAACCTAGAAAGTTAAGTTTAATAGATTTAATATTTATTTTTTATTAACCAAGAAAAATATTTATTTTTTCAAATAAATTATCGTGTCACTTTACAATCTGGATCTATTTTAAATTATATATCTAAATTGATCACCTATAATCTTGATCTTGTATTAGAGTTAATCATTTAATAATTTTACCACATTTTTAAATTTCAAATTCTCTTTGAATTTGAACTCGAAAAATAATAACAAAAAGCAAACTTACTAATCTAATTTTCATGTATAAAAGAGATGATAAAACACGTTCGATATGTTCCCTCACATGAGTATTCCATCTTCTGGTCACATTGAACTTCGTTTTGATGAACATGTCTGGATGCCAGCAAGCTTCCAAGACTAGATTTGGTTAATGCCAGTTCAGTTTTTGGCCTATGATCCTGTTTTTTTAACCTTGTTGCGTGGGGTTTGGAAATCATCATTGTAACACGAATTCTCTGGTCATCTTGTCTGTTGCTATGTGTCCCATCATTAACTCGATCACCAAGCATTCATGGGACCATACTGTTCACGAGCCATCTCTCATGTCCAAAATCATCAAATATCATGCCTTTGTTCTTGTTTTGTTTTGTAGTTGAATACGTTTTTCAAACCATTTTGTGCTTCAAACAGCATTAAGCTAGTGGTTTTTTTAGATATTGTTTTTCATAATAGGTTGATGTAAAATAACAAAATAAAAATTAATTTAATATTTTTTAATTAAAAAACACTCCACACCGCATTACCTAAATTAATCGTGCATTTGTATTATAATAATGATAATTAGATAGATATTAACCGAGGTAAAAGATATTCTCAATATCACAAAGACCTGGGCGTATCAACTACCACCTTGATCCTTGACACATTATTATCCTTAATTTTGGCCAGCTACAAAGTTCAAAGGGTAATTATTTCGAGATATACTTAATCATGTTAATGATCAACCTCTTAATGAGAATATCTGTATGAATAAATATAATGGCAAGTATAGTAAAGATGACAAGGATCATGATATGTGCTGACAAGGCAGTCTCACCTTTAACCCAACTGGCAGAAAAACAAAAATTTAAGCAATCCTTGGCTTCACTCCTCTAGGTCTAGGGGAGCAGTACACAGCAATCAGTTCAAAAGAATTTAATTAAATAGATAAATAAATAAAAGCAATTCCCTTTTCTTATAAATGAAAGATTCTGGGTTGTTTTTGTTGTTTTTTTTTTCAGTAAAAGAACCTTATTTATTCGTAATAAATAAATAAATAAATATTCCCATATCATCAAGAAAGGGATGGCTTGTATCTCCGTCTATCATCTGATTTTAGTACAAGTCAACGTTTTTTGAAAAATAGAATATTCACATGCATGCTTCAATTAAATAGAAAATAATCAAGGTAGAATTCTCAGCTTAATTATAATGGATTGAAATCTTCTCAGATTAAAAATAGCATAATTAATTGTAGCACACATAAACAAAACAATGTTCATAATAATCTATCGAATCAGGCGTGCATTGAAATAACTTTGTAGACAATTGAACCATTTTTTTTTCTTGAATTAGACGATTGATCTACTTAATTACCTTTATCTATACTACCACCAATCTTTCTGGTTTATCATCTTTTCCTTTGTACTATAGTTTATTAAAAATAGAATAAAAAAAAATACTCACCACCAAACCTTTTCTAAGAATATTATATTATAGAAAAAAAAATGCAAATCATGATTAATTTTTTTTTATAAAATAAATCGACACCCCAGCAACTGGATCACTGTAATAATCAAGAAAAGAATATGCTTTATACTGGTAGCTGGAGGCTCTGAAAATTATATAATAAGTTCAACGGAGCACATTGTTTCCTTGTTAAAGCTTCAATGGCCTCTCCTAGGCTACTAGGCAGGCTGCTACCCGCCACCGACAAGAAGAAATCTAACACGTGGCAAATGCGAAGCTTCGTGGTGATGAGTTGCACGCACCAAACCAGCACATTTAATATTACATAGCAACAATACATCGTTTTGTTACTATATCGTGAAAAAAAAGATAATAAATTATTTTTAAAATATATTTTTTTAAAACTATTTTAAAAATAAATTTATTTTTTTTTATCTCATCTTCATGTGTATTTAGTATTGTCATGGGCAATGAATTTTTCTCTCGTATTTTTACTGATATTAGCACTTGCAATAGAGTTTTTTTTTTTAATCTTTTTAACAAAAATAAATATTTTTATTATATCATGAGACCGTAGTCAAACACAGTGTGAGATTTTTTAACAATTTGCTAAAATATACCAACTACTTTCTGGGGGTCCATGAGTTGACGGGAAGAGCAAAAGGTGGGTTAGCCTATAGAATT
>Ga0325410_1006705_pt1 | contig 12632 bp, 9 predicted proteins | sample PopdelMetagenome_16_FD_206182 | JGI IMG/M metagenome (GOLD analysis project Ga0325410, IMG submission 206182) | Populus deltoides microbial communities from Bellville, Georgia, United States - Xylem-PdIQD-R3 | ecosystem: Host-associated > Plants > Phyllosphere > Stem > Wood/Secondary xylem... | reverse complement strand
GCAGGTGCGCATGTATCCATGTGCAATCATCTCAGCTACCATTAATTTAACAACGACTGATTATCATAGTAGTTGGATGCTCGCACCAAAAAAGCTGAACATAAATGCATATGCGCATGTAGCCATGTTCTGATTGAACATACAGTGTCTGCCCTGAAATGATGCATACATGTTATCATAAATTTTTTGAATGAGATGACAATACTCACCTGTAAAATATGATCCTTAGCGGCTTTTGTCCAGTTGCTTTCCTGAAAGAAATCAGAAGATCTCTGCACAGGAGAATATGATATTCAAATTGCAACATCCCGAGCAATTATATAAACAATATTAGGAATTTAGGCAAAAAATAAGCCGAGTGAAGTGAAATTTCTTTACCTGATCATGCCACCGCTAACAGTACCACGAACAGGATCTTGCCATGTTTTGTACAAGTCCTGTATGAGTTCCTGTCTGTGAGCTTGAGCACAAACTAGTCCAGCATATTTTGTTACTTCAGGCCAGTCCTGAGAAGCCACCACCTGCAGGCAGGGCAACATCTATCAGCAACCAGATCTTAATAAATTTGAAGAGCAGGTTCGGCAAATAGAACTTGGTAAAGAAATACTACAGCAGCTATTGAGGGGCTTGAGTCCTCTCCATTCTCTGGGTGAGTCACATCTGCTCCAAAAATAATGGTTGGTATGTCGCTAACTAATGGTATTCTGCAGCTGATAGCATCTAAAAGGACAGTATTTCTACCACCCATCTGCACCATGGACATGGAGAAAAATAAGTGCTGGGAGCATGAATGATTAAGTAGTTAAACATTTAGGAAAACTTCAGACACTGATCAGGAAATTAAAGAGCAAAGTAACTTATACCCACCAATACACACACACACACACACACAGATGAGAAAAATCAATTAGATGCATGCGTTCCATTGTAATTCTAGAACGTCACTGAGTACTCTGGTAGTTTTATAAATATAAAACATTACAAGAGTCACTTCATAACTCTGGAGATGCTTCAGAAATTTGTACAGCATTGCTATTTTGATAAATCAGAGAGTTGATCTAACCTTTACATTGATCTTGAGGGACACATTTGCCAAGTACTGCTTACTGATCTTGAACACATGTTTCGAGAGACAGCATTGGGTTATTAAACCAAGATCGGTTTCGCATATTCGCTTCAGATCACCTAAAAAAGAGGCATATGTTACAAAATTCAAGCACTGAATCATATCTTCATTTTTTTGTCAATTCAAGAAAAGAGAGAGAGAATAAGCATAAGACAACTTAATAGATCACAGCAATTAAATCCTCAGCACAAATGGCATACCATAGAGGGACCCATTGTTGTCAGGTAGAATAGCTAAGAGAAGCTCTAGCTCTTTTCCTTTGGTTCTGTTTGTGGATGCATGATAGACGTGCTTCAAAGCTTTCTCTACATGCTCAGGCCTGGCATTGTAGATAGGGATCACAGGCTCTGAATTGAACTCCTAAAAACAGAAACAAATTATCTACTTAATAATTGGCAAGGAAAAGGAAGGACGAGTGTTAAAAGGCAGAAGGACGAGTGTTAAAAGGCGGTCTGGATTATAGAAAAACTACCATTCCAGAAACTTGACACATTTGGGCAAGCTCATTGCAAAAGCCACGAGCAACACTCTCTTGCACACTCCTTGAGAAGTTAATACATGCCCACCGGCTTACAGTCATTCCATTAATCATTTTCTATGCATATGTGAATCAGTAGACATAAGATCATTGTTAGAAGGAATCAATGAATAGGAGTCAACTCAAATGAAAATGATAGTCTTAACACATTCCAATATTCAGAGTCCATTTGCAGCTTAGAGTATAACATCATATTACCCAAAATTTATATATATATATATATAAAAGAGTCCGTGATGAAGGTACCAATGCAATACCTTGTTCATCATATTCCATTGCCCCACTTGAGGCAAGCAATCCTTTTCTTTTCCAGTTTCATGATATTTCAGCTGGAGGTTCATGTGTCATTAGATGATGAACAAGTAACAATAACATCTTCCTCTAAATCAATACAAACTTTAAAGAGAAGACTTTTTTATATTTACCCAAGGGGCAGGGAGAATTCGAGCCTCAACAGAAGCAAGCTTTTCACTGATTTTGATCCCAAACTCCTTCGCATAGGGGTCTTGATCATAAGCATTATTCTGAACAGTCTGCTTGTGTTGGAAAGTGCAGAGTACAGAATGTTAAAAGATTAAAATAGGACAAAAAAAAGCAAAAAATTAATGCAATACCAAAAGACACTAGACCACAAGCTAATTTCTAGCAAAATTGCATGCTTCTTTGTGAGCAGGAGTAAAATTTACAGTTTGTGCAATTATTTGAACATGGAAATGACAGTAGTTATTTATCAATGTCAGTGCTGGTCCAACTAAAATGAGAGAACTCAAGATTCTGTCAGAGACTTCGCATCTAACACAAGGCTTGTAAAGCATGGTGTGGCACTTCAGTGATGGCATAACATGCGATATTATTTTTTAAGCAATAAGATTGCACAGTTTCTATTTTTCCAGTGATAGAAGCGTGTTGCTCAAATTCACAAATCCAACTTGTTCGGTCTACACAAACAATATTCGCTTGAAGAGAAGGGAAGTCGAAACACCACAAATACCTGCAAAATGTCATTTTCCCGATCCCTGGGTCTTTGACATGTAACTTTTAGGAGGGCAGTAATTTGCCTCTCATTCAACCGTTTTGTATACCGTTGCCCCTCCACAATTTTGCAAGCCTAGCAAGCCAATTTGGAATCCACAAAAACTTAACAAGAGTAAAAGAAAGACAACTGAAAGCAAGGCATTGAGCAGAAAAAAGGACCTCGGCTTACCTCCATGGGTAGATAATTTGCTTTCTTCTGGTTTCCAACCTGAAGGCAAGGTAGATGTGCATGTTGAATGGTGAAGCCATACATCTCTTGGAAGTATTCAACAACTGACTTCATTGTCGAGTTATCATCAACAGGAAACCTACACAAGAAGAGCTTTGACTATAAGAACACGCATAAAGAATCACAAATATTCAGAAGCTCTTTGAATAAAACAAAATTAGAGAGAATCTTCCATTTCCTTGATCTAATTGTATGCTGAATAACCTCAAATAACTAATCAATTGCCGTACCTTTTTCACATAAAAGAAAATCTCAATGGCCTGAGTAATTAGATAATTTAAAGAGCACGTAAGCATGAGAGAACTAAAACTTACACAAGTTCTCTTGTAGGCTGAGATGTCAAGCCCGAGACACGATACTTTCTTCGTACACTCCCTCTGTGAGTTACTTCAACTTTCACTCCTCTTAGACCTTTTTTAATCTGTCATAATGTTTTTAAATAGCAGCTCAAGTTAAAGTAAATTCCAAAAGATTAAAAACAAAAATAGCCTTCGTCATCTCCACGGTTTAAAGTACCTTCACTCGATCAGAATCAGACAACGGCCTTGACAATACATCTTTGCCTAGAAGCTGAGCGACAAACTCTATCACAGGAAGAGGCTCGATGAATGCTGCCGAGGCCATATCTACGCCACGATACATAAAGAAAAAAGAACATGAGATGAGACTGAGAAAACATCATGCAAACTACAAAAAAAAATCTATCAACACGCTTCAATTTCTTGTAATTAAATTACCAATGTTTAAGGACAGTCCCATTTGAGTCGGTCTTATACTCTGGTAAAATCCGCACCAGGATTCCAAGCCTTCACCTAGTCGCTGTGGTGCTCTTATATCGGGTGAAAAAAAGGATCTTCCAACAGGGCAATACCTTGACAGATAAAAGACATCATGAAATAATAAGGCTCAATCCAAGAATTACAAAATTATTGTGATAAAATTTGAAATGACCAGTAGACTCAATAAGAAATTGTACCTCTTTGTAGAGAGCTCTCTCAGTACAATGTCAAGAATCTGTAGAGCTTCCTGCGGAGCATCAGCACGTTTTCCAGCTAAGAATTGACTCAAATGATACATGTTTGCCCTTGCAACAAACTTGATCACCACTTTGTATTCTCTCTCTCTCCTGAATAATTGTTACAAGGGCCAAATAATTACTTCATAACCGCGAATAAAACAGAAGAAAAATCTAGCATGCATTATTAATGTGATAAACAGGAAACTTATCTTCTTCCCTTTTTTTTTCTCAAACTTAAATTTATATTTCTTACCCTCAATTTTCTAATTCCTTATTAATAACAATCTATATTGAGTCAGCAGAGAAAAACAAAGTAAAATATAAATGAAGGAACCAAGACAGAGATAATAAATACTAACTTGGGACCACTGATACCATCCTGTGCATCAACAAGCTTAATAGCGAACTCCTTCCAAGCAAACGGAAGCTTACCAGCTGTGTACAAGCTCTTTCTGCCATCATAAGCAGGCAGTCGCATTCCTAAATCAGATTCTTTGTAAAGCCTCACGAGCTCTGCCATAATAGCTCTGTTCATAGTTCTTGATGCCACTTCAGGAGTTATAGTAACCTGCAAGTATCAGAAGGAACAGATGTTGAAAAATGGTAACAAGCAAAAAGAACATATTAACGGCCAGATTTAACACACTCGTAAATGTTACCAGAAGTATAGAAGAAAAAACAGAACCCATTTAATTTCATCTACGATGCAACAGCGAAAGATAAGAAGAAACAACAGTATGAACGCGTCAGCTGTCAGATTTAGGGCCACGAATCAGCAATGCCATAAATTCTCTTCAGAAAAGAAATTAAAAACTTAAATATTCTACAGCAGCGTATATCAACAGTCATGTTCAATACTGTAAGAATCCATCCAAGAAACAGAGAACAATAAGAACATTTAAATGCTCAGTGTCGGGCTAAGGGCCCAGATGGTGAATACAGAAAAATCCATTAGACAAAATTTGGGAAGAAAAGGAAGAGGAAGGGAAGGAAAGAAACAAAGGACATCATCTTTTCCTTCATTACAATAAAAGAAAGAAGCTTACATCATACTGGTTCAAGTCCTTGTCTGGTAACTCTGCAAAGAAATGGTTGGCCTTAACAATACACTTGCTACCAACTTGACCATAACCAGGCCTACGCGCGAAACTCAAAGACTTGCTTGAGGTTGGGAACCCCGGACCCATCTCCATTTCACAAACATTTTTACCAGTCTCAATAGGCCCAGTTGAAGTAGTTGACAGGAGATCACCAATTGGATTCACAACAGGTTTATGTACTACAGTACAAGGCCTTGAACAAGGCCTCATACATACATCTCCTTGATCGGACTTTCTACCACCTCTGCCTCTTCTTCTCCCTCTATTCTTTGCAGGAGGTGAGGTCTGGTTTTGGGGTTTAGTGTTGGAACTTTCTTGGAGTGGTTGTGGTGGTCCTTTGCCATTTTGAGCAGTTTTGTGGTGTTTTTGAGGTTGGTTTATGGAGTTCTGCATGTGAGTTTTTATCACTAAGTGCTGCTCGGAGCTCTCTTTCATTTGCCTTATAGGCATAGCTAGTTTTTTCTTTCACTTTATTCCCTTCACTCACTGAAACTTTATGTGAAAGCAGCAAGATACTTTGTCTTCAAAAAAGTAAAGATTCACCGAATGGAAAAAATATACTTTATTTATCTTCTAGTCTTTTGCTTGCTGGCCTCACAGGCTTGGAATTAAGACCACTTCTCCTCTGCAACCAAAAAAAGGTTCGAAATCAATAAGAGAAAATGCATGGCAGCCTAGTGAACAAAAAACTAGACACTGTAAAGAAATAGGGATGATAATGATGACGGTGCAATTCAAAGTAGTTTTATACGCAAGTAAAAGGGTATGGATAAAAGGCCGGGACTTTTTTGCACTTCACAAGCAGCACTAGTCCTTTGCAAATTTTGAAATCAAGCCTTTCACCTCTGATTCAGCATATAAACCCCATAAACATATATATAAATTACAAAAAAAATGAAAACCCAAAAGCAAGAATTACAGTTTCTCTCTGACCGGAAACCATTAAAGTGGAGAATGCAAAACATGAGTGCACAATACATTAATAGCACAGGCATATATATATGGTATAGATTGTTTGCTGAAGCTTTAAACAGATTTTTTTTCTTTAAAAATTACCTTAAAATCTCAGGAAAGGAACCAGGAAAAAGAAGGGGGGAAATTAAAACAAGAAACCCCAAATAAGACCAACAGCTAAAAATCAGGTCCGCGACTCGAAAAATGATGCCAGATTCAAAGAAAAAACTGACCATCGCCAATCCAAAATCTTCTTATAGATGGTTCTATTTAGCAAGCCCAATGACAATGAATCGAAAGGACAAGAACAAGCAAACAAAGCAGTGGTACAAAAGAAAAAATCAAATATATTAGTAGAAGGAAGAAGCCCAAGAAATACATTAGTTATGTGCCCAGCAGACAGAACCAAAACATTAAGCCTATCTGTTCCTTGTACAAAACTGGAAGTTCATAAATAAAAGATCAGGTAAAAACCAAGCAGAAAAAAACACAGCGAGAGCATTACAGAAAATTCTATTTTATTTAAAGAGAGATTTGAAACCCATATGAGTACACATAGAAGAAAACAAAAAAAAAATACAAGAACAAGGAGGAGTAAGGTTGGTGTATACAAAGCGAAGGAATAAACTTTGAAAAGGGCAGTGAAATCACTATCATACCCAAGCAAATTTATTGCTTTGATAAAAATGTCACAGCAATAAATACCAACAACGACTCCGACAACAAGAGAGAGGGAGAGGGAGAGAATTACTCGTACACAACACTCACCTGCTCACTCACGCAGTCGGTAACAACCAAGATACAAGAGTTGAGGTTGCAAGAAGAGAAATGTTTGAGAGAAGAGGGAGACAGAACGTGAAATGATGGGTTTAAGGAGAAAGGAAAGTGAAGGCTTTTTATGGAGGGTTTCAGTTCTTCTGGCCTTAGAAATAAAAGAGAGTAAGAGTGAGAGAATTCTAGAGAGACGATGATGATGATGAATCTTTATACACGCATGCAAGTGTGCTTTTGGTGTTTTCTTTATCACGTGTAAAAGGCTTTGTGAGTGAGGCCCTCTGCCATGCCTCTCTCTCTCTCTCTCTCTCTCTCTCTCTCTCTGCTGCTTTATATATTACGACTACCCTGCTTTTAGCCCCTCTCTCTCCCTGTCTTCGGTTTCAGTTCTTGATGACTGAATTGCGCAGCCTCGGGGACGTACCATTGCTTAAAAATATAGGAGCCATTTGAAAAGAAAATATAAAAATAAGCAAGCAAATATGTAAGTGACACGCTTAAGAAAAGGGCAATGCGGTAGACAAGACTAGAGGGAGGGGAGGGATGGGGTTTAATATTAGAGAATACTAAAATTATTACTATTGTTGTTGTTATCTGTATGGTCCAAAGAGAGTCTCTGAGTAAATATAAAAGCAATCATCCACGGAAGAAGAATAATTCGAACTCACAGTCCTCACTCCTGCAGATTTCTACATATGTTATGTAATGTTCACTCTTTTTCTCTCCCTCCCTCTCTGTTTTTTTTTATTCCTAATTCTTAATTTCTCTACACTGCTTCGAATATTCTCTAGTCCCTATGTGCCCACTAAACAAAACAACACCCCCATCCATTATCACAGCCTTGCTGAAGCCTTCAACGGTCGATTCAAGGGGACTTTAGAACACCGGGTCCACCTTCCTTTCTTTCATTTTTTTTTCCCTTACTCCTTATCTATATATGTGGCTCCCACTGGCTTTTTGTATTGATGGTCTGATGATCCAGCGGGCATCATGCTCTACCTTCAATTCATGGCCTTGGCCCCCACCAATCTGAGGGCTTTGATGAGGAGGAAAGCAAAGTGCTTGGTCCTTATTGCTTTCTTATTTTGTTGGTTTCTGTAGGGGAAATGATCAAAAGATCATAGATTCTTAGGTTTGTTAATGCGCAGGGAAGTACTTGATGATAGCCTTGGATTTTTGGATAATAGGACAGGAAAAAAGAGAGGAAGGAGTGCGTAACGAGGGAGAATAGTGATCGTGCATCATGATATCTAGACTCGGGGAGGGAAAAGGATCCCACTAAACGCATGTTCTTGGTGGGAAATCAAACTAAAGTTTGATGAAAACCACTTCATTATATTTTGGATGGTTCTGATTGGATCGTCTCGGATGGGATTAGTGCTTTGTTGACCAAGTTTGAAATGCTTGTGGCTTTACCTTCTCTGTACAAGCAATGGTGGGCAGTTTATTAGCGGGTAAAATAAATCCTTTCCAGCAAGAGAGGGTTAAAAAAAAGAGTGTTCGTGTTTGTATCCTCGACGGGGATACTTCGGATTTGTTTCTTCAAATAAACGTGGTGTATTCTGTCATAAAAATAAAAAAACCATGCAATCTCTTGGATCTGCTTCTTCCCGTATCAATTCACTGTGAAGAAATACGATTGTCCCTCTCGGCTGTTTTACATGGTATCTGTCGACAAAATTGTTTATATGATATGATTACGTAGCTAGTGATAACAAGCATCCATCTCTGGTTTTTCTTTGTTTTGTTTTGATTTTTTTTTCCAGGAGTGTTGCAAAATAACCATGCCATCAACAATATTGTGTTCTGTTTACATAGAACTAGTTTTAGTTTTTTTTTTTTTCCTCGCAATTCTGCGTGCAATGTTTGCTGGTGAGTAGTAGATGTTTATCACTAGCTAGTAGCATTTTTTGTGGTAATGGATTTGGAGAACTCCAAGATTTTAACTGAGCTAGCTAGTAGGTTTTATACTCTAGATGGAATTTATAATTTATTGTATTTGCAAGGAAAAATTAGTAATTTATGTATTCAATTTTATAATGTACGTACCAAATCAAATAGGTATTGCATGCATGGCATAAGAACCATTAGGTGTTGTATGGACTCATAAGAATTTGCAATATTCTTCGTGCATCTTTTTAACATGCATGTTTTTCTCTAAAGTCCTAGGTAGTTTAAGAATATCTCGACTGTACGTTAAAAGACTTTGGCAATCAAACGAACAGGTAAACCCCAAATATCAGGGATTCATTTTAATGTGATAAATATGTCACTTACATATGAAAGAAGGGTTGACATTTGCATGTTGGATATGACCAGCATCGTCTTTCAATATAAGCTCAAAATTAATTAAATGTAAAAATTTAATGTGGACAGGATAGGGAGTTATACACTATGATTCGACCAAAACAATTAAAATGTAAGAAAATATGATACACTAGATGGCCCCATCTCCGCGCCTTATATGTTTGAAGCTATAATTTAAATTGTATATTTTATCGAAAAACAAACAAAAACCAGCTATAAAAGTTAAATTCTAGTCCACGAAAGTTAACCTGTCAAACATATAATTTAACGGAATCAACCAAGTTAATAACTTTATCTTTCTTAAATTAACTATTATTTATTTAATTATACAATAACAAGACTAAACACTCATGAAATTAAACATTAATCATATACTGAGATGTTTTATTAAGACTATAATAACCTCATAAAAAATAAACAAAAATAAATTATGAAAGTTAATTTAAAATTTATCAAATAATGAAGGATAACACTATAGAATAAAAGGTTAAAAAAATAATAAAAAAATCAAAGTGAAAAACAAATCTAAGCCACAAACTGCAACAATTACTTTTTCTTGTTGTGCTAGATCTCATTATTTTTTTTTAGTGACATTGCTATGTAGAAACAACAAACCCTTAGACTCAATTTACTATTCTATATGAAAGTATACTTACTTATTTCTCCTTAAAAATAAAATTTTGATAAACTTGTATTTGGAGTTAATTTGGTCTTTATATATGGTCCATTAGTTACTATAAAATTAACCGGAAACAACTTAATTTTTTAATAAAATGATGGTAGTAACCCTTACAAAGAATGACAAACTGTAACCTAGTTACTATTTTTTGCCTTTTCATTTTCATTTTTATTTTTATTTTTATTTTTTTGTTATATTTGTGTTGACTCGAAGGTTTATCTTCTAATATATATAAAATATTAAAAAAAAGGTAAGGTGGTTGATGTGTGAATAACACGTATTCACCTGTCATGAACTCCACCTTTGGACGAGGCATGTAAAGGCTTTCGGCGGTTTACGAGGGGCTTTTTTGGAGTGGTTCAATTCGTCTCGACAGCTCCTTCTTTTCACAAAGGTGTATGGCGTTTTGACCTCTAGTTTGGCCTGACAGACTTTTCTCTTTTTTTTCTTTCTTTTCTCTCCTAACTTGATTTTCATGCATAGCACTTCAGAATTTCAAATCAACCCATTAATTTGTTTTCCATTTAGATTTGATTCTTATTATTTTGATTACAATTTTTTATTTGAAATGGTTTATAGAATTGTTTTTTCAATTTCATTCTCCTTTAATTTCTTATATGCTAATTTAAGTCCTTGATCTTTTTATTGTTGTTTATTTTATATTGAATAATTTTTAGAATTGAAGTTTTCTTTGCGATTTTATCCTTTTTTATTTTATTTTTCTTGTATGGTCTGATCCTTGATTATTATTTTTTTCTCAATTCTTTTCACTCTGGCAAAAAAAATTTACAATTTCACCACAACATTAAATTGATTGAGAATTAAGTCTAGTAATTGAACTCGAATATAGAATTTCACGAGTTGAGACTTTGGAGGATTGACTCGAGTTTATGAGATTCACGCAATTTGCTTTTTTTTCCGTTTTAAGCTAGTTTTATTTTTCAATTTGATCCTCTTTCAGTTTTTTTATCTATTATATTTGATCCTTGTTTTTTAATTGTTATTTGTTTTGTTTCAGATGATTTTTTGAATTAAAGTTTTTTTTGTACAATTTCATCCTCCTTCAATTTTTTTTTCCGATGTAATTCAATTCTCATTTTTTTGTTGCAATTCCTTTTGCCTTGGCATGTTTTTAAATTTATATTATTTTTACAATTCCATCATCTAATATCAGGTAAGCTGGGAATCAATCTTATTGATTTAACTCATGTCTAGAATTTTATGGGTTCTGAGTTTGAATGATTAACTCCGTTTTAGGATATTTTTATTTAGGATTACTTGTGTTTTTTAAAGCTAGTGTTTTTGTAGCTTCATCATTTAATATTTATTTATTTTTTAAATGTCATCTTCATTCTTTATTCAAACTCGAGATTAGTTCTGACCTGGTAAAGGCTCAGCCATAGGAAGAACAGGGGAAGAAAAATAAAAAAGGTAGAATGTCAATCCGAGTTAGCTCATTGTGATCATGTTTATTATCTGAATTGTCAAATTTGCAAGTTATTATAAATCAATTCAACATGGCTATCTTTTCATTAAACCTCCTGTTTTTTTTACCATTTAATTATTTAATAGCTTGTTATTTTACATTTGAGCTAGGGTTATCTGAAAATTAAAATGATGGTGTCATTTTTTTTTTAATTAGATCATTATTTAAACAAGTGATCCGTTCACTCTTGGCTTGGTGGAACAAGCCACGTCAACTTTTTTTTCCCCAATTATTAATGTATATAATGATTTATTAATTTTATATAATACAATGATTAAGTTGTTAATCTTTTTTTCAAATATTTTATTGTATGCATGGAAAGAAAAAACAGTGACCCTAACTTATATTTAATGCAGCTGTCGGTTTGGATCCGATTCGCAGCCAAAGCACGGACCCGGACCTAGTTTCTGTCTTTTTTTTTTTTTTTTTTTCTCTCGCTTAATCTTAATTATGAAAGTTCACGGCATTGGTGAAATTTTTATCTCGAGATTTGGCAATTCCCAGTTTCCCATCAGCATCCATGGATCCCTGTTGCATTTTCTTCCTGTATTATTGTCTCTGTGACTCTTGTAATTATCCTCCCATCTCTGCTACATTAATTTCCCTGTCATCGGCACTGTAACTCTCTCTCTCTCTCTCTCTACCTCTCTGTCATTTCTTCAAAGAGCTGATTAGCTGTCTCCAATGACAGTTACAATGCATAAAACTCCTTTCCAATCCAGGACCAGGACTAAATTACTACATGACGATGATCAATGAACGTGATCCGATTTTCGATCCCTACCAAGAAATTGCATTTTCCTCTAATATCCCTCAGTTTCATCCCGTCCTTTTCAGAGTTCGATTTTAAAATTCTTAAAAATAGTCCTTTATCATGGAAGTCTCTGTCGACATTTAAATATGGAGTCCAAATCTCAAATCTTAACAGGCTGTCTTCTCAATGATCAATTCTATTGTCATTTGAGCTTAGACATGAAAAAACCTCCTACACAATTATTTCCGTCGCTGGATAATCACTGCAACGACTATTTCTAGAACATCTAATATCAAAATATATTTATCTTTGGCTGCCATGAAAATATCAATCCAGCCTCGAACCCCGTACCTGGGAAGGATACAAAGTATATACCAGTTTTACTTTATAGGGATGCATTACGTTGCTGATCAATTTTTTTAAAACAAATTGAATGTAATGTATTTATTTAATATTATTTTCAAATTTAAACTGGCATGCTGATTTTAAATTTTTTTATCCAATTCTTTTAATAAATTAGTTTTAAAATCTGATCGTGGAGTTGTCTCATCATTACATTATAGACTAATTAATCATTTCAAAAATAATATAAATTACTGTAAAAATAAATAAAACCAAGATTAAAAAAAAAA